>Ga0208856_1000013_pt1 | contig 84684 bp, 115 predicted proteins | sample LakMenEpi13Jul12_FD_150690 | JGI IMG/M metagenome (GOLD analysis project Ga0208856, IMG submission 150690) | Freshwater microbial communities from Lake Mendota, WI - 13JUL2012 deep hole epilimnion (SPAdes) | ecosystem: Environmental > Aquatic > Freshwater > Lentic | place: Lake Mendota...
CCCTCCCCCTTTCGGGCTTCTAGTCCTCGTCGCACTCTTTGAGTGCTTCTCGGATTGCCTCGGCTACTTGCTGCCAGAACTGTTCTTCGGTCATTGTGTTCTCCTATTGTGTTAGGTGGAGCGGTTGCCCCACTAAGAACAGGATACCACACTTGTTAGACAGAAACAACCTCTGCGAGCAGATTTCCGAAGAATCTTGTCAGGGGGCTTTCACCCCATGCGAGCCGGCTATCTCACCTTGCGCTCTCTAGGGATTGTTGCCTAGGGGGTGAGCCTTACCTAACTCTCTGGCTCAGGGGGCTCGTCTTGAGCAGCCTGACCCGATAAGACCAGTGTATCACACTTGGCAACGCTTCGCAACTCCTAGCGAAGATTTTTTTAGGGGCTCCTCGGGCATTGCGAGAATGAAACTAAGCCCTTAGTCACGGCTTTGAGAAACGAACGCTCTGGGGGCTCTCGGGCGCGTCTGGTGGGTCATCTGGTCGTGGTCGTCCGTGTGTAATACAAGCGTTTAGACTGCCCTGGTGGCGAGCGTTTAGGAAACCTTGCCCTTAGTCAAGGCTTTTCCCGCGCGCCGCTCTTGGGGCTCTCGGGCGCGGCTAACGCACCCCACGCTGCCCCGTCGGGGTAGTACCAGCGTGGGGTGCTGAGCCGTGTGCGCTATTCGGCGTGGCGTATCTGGTCTGCGGCGCAGATTTCGCAGAACGACTGTCCGAACGGCGGGTTGCACTCGTGGTCGATGTGAGTCATCAGCCCTGCATCCATCAGGCTGATTATTCGCTCAACTTCTGCCCAGAACTCGGCTTCAGTGCGTACCATTGTCTTGCTCCTTCATTGTGTTGGTGGGGCTTGTTCCCCACACTCTTAGTGTATCACACTTCTAGCGATTTCGCAACTTCACCGAGCGCCGCCCGCCGTGTCGTAGTGCGACGCCAGAATGAAACCTTGCCCTTAGTCACGGAAACTTTTCAGCGCCGCTCTGGGGGCTTCCTATTGCGTCTGGTTGGCTGTTAGACAGCGCTCGCCGATTGCGTATGCTGGCGGATTTCTGCCTCCGCCGCTCTATCGGGGTTGGGCTTGGCGGGGGTTGCCCGCCAAGCCCTGCCCGATTAGTCCAGTTGGGGCTTGGCGCTGGTGTCGGCGTAACGCTTGCCGAGCGAGCCTTGCGGGGCGAACAGTGGGTGCTGTTGCGTACCCTTATCGGGGTCACCATAGGTAACCTTTGTGCCGAGCACGAACAGCGTCACGCCGTTGCGGGTGTAACGCATGGCACCCTTACGGGCGTTGTCACGGAGCCAAGCCGTTGGATTGGCTGGCGTTGGGTGGAATGTAATCACTTCGGTAACCTTCCTTCGTGGGTACTTCGTTTTCGCCACTAATACAAGGGTACACTATTGTTAGACACTTTGCAACTTCTGCGACCATTTGTCACACAATTGTCATACTTCACTGAGAGTGGTCGGTAGTCACGGAGAGTGGTCGCCGTCCTTGGGGTAGGAAACTTTGCGATTGTGCGCACTTTCACAAGCCCGTGTCCGCGCCCGTGCCCGGGGCGAACACCTGTTCGCTTCTTGCCTCCGGCCTGCCCAAAATATGGTGTTCCTTGATTATTGGATTTATTTTCGTGCGGAGCGTTCCTTCGGGGCAGTTGGGCTCCCGCTCGCGGCGGGTAGCCCCTCTGCCTTTTGGTTTAGTCCCACTCGCCCAGAGTTCGGAGGATGTCCTCAGTCCACCTTCTGAAGTCGGGATTTAGGTCAAGGTCTAGCGACCAATCGTAAATCTCTACTCGCTCGTGGTCCTCTCGGGTGATTTTGTTTTGTTCTCTCGGTGTCATTGTTTTCTCCTTCTGTTTTTAGTATAACATGGCTCGGGCTGTTTGTCAACCCGAGCCATGTTTTTTATTTTTCCGTGATTCCTGCCAGACGGCAACCCTTGCGGATTTTGCCCATTCCTTGCTTGTCGCTCATTGAGCCCCAACCGTTGCTTACTTGCGTAAGTGTTCCGTTGGCGATTTCTGCCATGAGCGTTGAATAGTGCCAGATTTGGCGGACGCCTTCAACCTCAACGGCTCTCCATGAAGAAGCCTTGACGGTCTTGCCGTTTCGCAATGGCACTGTTGCTAGTTCCTGTATTTTCATTGTGTTGTTCTCCTTGTTTTGGTTTTGCCTTACACCTTCAGTATAGGGTACTGTTAGACATTTGTCAACCTTATCCGACAGAAACTTATTTTTCTTTTTGAGGTTGCTTTTTGTCTGCCGTTGTGTTATACTATTATTAGTGGGGGGAGGAGACGACTCGCGCCCCTCTCCGGTAAGACGCAGCCCGTGCGCCCCTCTTCGCCCTAGGTCGCCCGTGGTGGCCTCTGGCCGCCCCTTCGGGGGAGGGCTCTCACCCTCCCCCTTTCGGGACTACTTCGCCTCTTGCGTGTTGAGCAAGGTTCCGTATGCGTACACGATGTCGTAGGCGAGGTTGCTACAACGTCGCTGTACGACCCTCAGTGCGCCCTGAATGAGGATGCTCTTCTCTTCGTCGTGGGGTGTGTCGGCTGCCTCTGCTTCGGCTGCCTCTACTTGGTCAATTAGTCGACGCAGAATAAACTTGACTTCCTGCGCCCTCTTCTGTGCTATTTCACTCTCGGTCATTGTGTCCATTGCTTTTCTCCTTTGTGTTGGGTGAGGCGGTTGCCCCACTACTTCTAGTGTATCACAACTACTTCTCTTCGTCAACCTGAAACGCAAATTATTTTCATTCTTTGCCCCTGCGCACTTTTTGCCCTGGGTGGGTCAGTCCCACTCTCGGCGGTCGGGTGCCGGCTTGCGCTTGTGGTGGATAGTTACCGCACGGGTGCGCAGTCCGTCTGCGAACGCCTGCTTATCCGCGGGGTTCCAGCCCCTCCGCTTGCTCTTTTGGTTTTTCATCTTCACCTCCATAAGACCAGTGTATCACACTTTTAGTGGTTTCGCAACTCGTTCCGCAAGATTTTGCCCCTGCGCGAACTTCGGGCTGAGAGGGCACTTCTCGTCCCCCTCAGCCCTTGCGCTCTTAGGCGTTGGCGTTTTCTTTCTTTGCCTTCACGGTTGGGTTTCCCAACTTGCGAGCGACATCTACGATGTCACCAGTCAGGTTCAGGAACACCGTTCCGTTCTCTCCGTCTCGGAGTTCAATGCTCAACATTCCGTTGGTCATTTCTGCCGTGACATCGTCCGCGGTGAGGTGGACGAATAGGTGTGTGCTTATCATTTCTGTTTCCTTCCTTGTTGTGTAAGGCGGTTGCCCTACTACTATTAGTGTATCACACTTGCGAGAGTTTCGCAACTCTTTGCGCCACCTTTTTTAGATTCTGCCCCAGCGGCCTTCGCTGGGCGAGTTTGGGGTGGCAAGGCAAGGAGGTAGAACCCTGCCACCCTCACTCGTTCTTATCGGGCTACGGCGAGCGAAGCCTTGTTCAGGGCATCGCTACTCTCTCGCCATGCGTCGCTATCGGCTGTCTCTCCGTAGAACGCTTGACGATAGATACGCTTGCCTTTGTGGTACAACTCAACCATAACGGCGTTTGCCTTTATGCTGTCGTCGTATGTCACTTCGGCTTCGTAGGTGACTTTGGTAATCTCGTCGTAAGCCCACCCCGTAGGGAATAACTCACTGGATACCTCAATCCACTCGCCCGTTCGTTTTGCGCCTCTCGGCAGTCTGTAATAACTCACTTCATTACCTCTCTCTCTTGTAGGTACTTCGGTTTCCCTACTAACTACACTATACCAGATTGTTAGACACTTGACAACCTTATCGGGCAGATTCCCGAAGAATCTTTTTGCCGGCTCAGGTTGACTTTTCGCTCATTGTGTGATACAATGATAATAGACGGGGGAGAGGAGAGCCCGCCGCGGCCTCCGCCCGAACGTATGTTCGCCCGCGCGCCCCTCTTCGCCCGGGGGTCGTTCTCTTCCCTCAATCTACTTTTATTTTACAGTGGGGGTGTAACACGGTTTCCCGCGCTACACCCCCATTTTTTATTTTGCGAAACTCGCTACTGCTACCGCTATGTCCCAAGCATCAAACTCATCTGCTGTACCGTAGTTTTCAGTAGCGTTTTTACCGAAGTACGGCAGATTATCTTCTAGGTGTTCACGCAACGCTTCAAGCGTTGAGGGACTATCGATAATCTCTTTCAGAACCTCACCTACTTGGCGGAGTCTGTTTCCGTTGTTGGTGTTCCGAAACTGATAAGCCTCGAACCAATAGGTTCGGCTTTCTTCTGCTTGTTTTAGTGCTTTGCGTAACTCATCAACATACTCTTGGGTAATCGGCTGTTCGGTAATCATTGTTTTTTCTCCTTGTTGTTTTGGTTTTGCCTTACACTCTAAGTATAGCATCTGTTAGACACTTTGTCTACTCAGAATAGACATTGTGAAATGTTTCTTTTGCCCGCCGCGGCCTCCGCCCGCGGGCAATTTTCTCCCACACCCTATTTTAGCGTGGGGGTGTTACACAGTTATTTTTTACTGTGTAACACCCCTTTGCTACTAGGCGTTTGCCGTTGCGAGTTTGTCGTAACGGTGTACGGGCTTTATGTCTTCATTCACTGCTCGCCCGATGCTCTTAGCATTGAGTAGGTCAGTGAGAGTGCCAAGCATGACATCGTAGTAGACATACTCGCTACCGTTTGTGTACTCAATTACCAATTCACCGTAGGCGAGTTCGTAATTGTCCGACTCGCCATGTTGGGCGAGGTCAATCTCGCTCACCGTATAAGTGAGTTTCCTCACTGCCGTTGAGTTGAGTTGGGTTACTTCTATTTTCATTTTGTTTCTCCTTTGTTGTTTTGTTATTGCCTTACACTTCTACTATACCGTTGGTGGGGCAGATTTCCAACCTGCCCCACCAGATTTTTTAGCGTCCGAATTCTTCCTGCCAGAGTTCTTCTGCTTTGTCTAGGATTCTGTCGGCGTAGCGAGTGCTCATGTAGTCGTCGTCAATCCACGGAATGAATCCGTTTCCTGCGAGGTGCTCTATGGCTCTCTCTACGAATCGCTCTTGCTCTTCTTCGCCTAGTTCACTGAATTCGGTAATCATTGGTTTCTCCTTTGTGTTGTTTTGCCTTACACTCTAATTGTACAGCATGGGTGTACCATAATTGCGCATTTACGCCATTTGTCACACAATTGTCATAATCGGCTGTTAGGCTCACCTAACAAGTGATAGTGCGAATTTTCACAAGCCTCCGACCGAAGGTCGGCTCCCGGTAGCCCAAAATATGGTGTTTCCTGATAATCGGATTTATTTAGTGCTGTGGCGTTTCCCTTGGGGCTGAGCGAAGGGGGTGAGCGCCCGGCCTGGTCGCCCACCCCACATCATTTTGCTCTTAGAGCCACTCAGAGACGTCGCCGTCGGCGATTTCTGAGTAGTCCAATCCATGAGCGTCGGCTACTGCTTGCCAGAAGTCTTCTTCTGTAAGCGGTGCTTGACCCTCTTGAACGTCTTCTGGGAGATGCTCCCACCACGTTGTTTTATTCATTGTGTTTCCTTTCCTGTTGGGTAATTACAGTGTATCACACTCTAGGAGTTTTAGCAACTCTTTCTGGGTCATTTCCTGAATCTGTGCCGCGTCTAGGTCTGCGGGTTTGATGACCTCAATGATTTGGCCCCTGCCTTGCGCGACTTCGCGGGCTGAGTAGAGGCTGAGGTACGGGCCGAGGTAGATATCTCCCGCGGCTGTGTTGAGTTTGATGATGTAGTTCATGTTTCTCCTTGGCCTCCGGGCGGCGGCTGGTGGGGCACTTCTCGTCCCCACCAGCCTGACCCGTTAGGCGTTGATTAGTTCTTTCTGAGCCTTGACCCACTGCTCGTAGTTCCAGGCTTCGGTTGTCACGATTGCCTTGATTACCTTGAGGGGAATCTCGGCTTGGTTATTGCCGTACTTCACGGCGTTGTTTGCCCACTCAGTGATGCTGTAGGTGCTGTGGTTGGTGCTGAGTCCGACCATCTCATCTACCATCGCTGGCGTGATGTAGAGGTTGTGGCGTTCGCCATCTTCTCTCCACTCGTACATCATCGGGCTTTGGCTCATCGCCTCAACAGCCTTAGACCGACCGTAGTAGTCAGCCGCGTTGGCTTCGGTGATGCGCCCGTATCCGACTACGCCACCCCAGAAGATGAACGTCTGAATGTCGCCGCGTACGTTGTCATGACCGTACTCGTCTTTGACCCAGACTCCCTCGGGGTTCTTGGCGTAAGCCTTTGTATTTCCGATATCCCATGTCAATGGCATTGTGTTTACCTTTCCTTTGTTTGTGTGGGGCGGTTGCCCCACTACTAATATTGTATCACCTATTCTGCTGTCTCACAACCTCGGCGGCAAGGTTTTGCCTCCGGGCGGTGCTCGCCCTACCTTTCGGTAGGGACGAGACCAGCGGGCTTCAGTGAGTTATTCAGCACGAGGCCGTAGAAGTGGCCTGTGACTGCATCCTTCACGAACGAGTGTCCCATTGTGCCGTTTGGCGGTGCGCCAAGGCCACCTGAGCACTTCACCACGAGGGTTCCACGCTTTGGCTGGTGTGGGCGGGCATCAAAGATGTCCATCCCGACGGGTTCGTATCGGTATTGCCTGATTTTCTTGGTCATTGTGTTTTCCTCCATGATGTTAGTATAACAGATGTTTTGCGGTATTGCAACCTTCTTTTATTCCTTTATTGCCCCTGCCGGCTTTGCCGGAGGGAGGTCTTGGGCTGGTGGGGGAAGGAGGTAAGGAACCCCACCAGCCGCACTCGACCTATGCTTTCAGTGTATCACACTTTTCACGCTCTCGCAACTCTGCCAGCGTGATTTCACCCTTTATCAAGGATGCCCACTCTGATAGGTCTGCGACATTGAGACGCTCCGGCTCGGTGCCGCAAGGGTACTTGGCGGCTTGGTGCCAAGCCTTTGCGTCACATTCTCCGCAAACGGGCGTGCCGTCAAACGACCACCACGAATGCGTGAGGTAGTTAGCCTCAGCCTCTTCTTTAGTTCCCTGAAACGGGACTGGAACATTTGCCATTTTCTTACCTTTCTTGTGTTGGTGGTGCTTCTGCCCCACATCTACAGAATACCAGATGTGGGGCAGAATGACAACCTTATTTTAGGATTTTTTCTAGTGTCTGTTGGTAGGTCTGCCATTGTGACGGGATACCGTTTTTTCCCATTGCCACAGCCTTGTCAAAGTCTGTTTCGCCAGAGCCCAGGATTTTTCGGACTGCCAGAATGCGGTCACGGACTGCTTCACGGTCTGCGCTATCACCGTCAAACGGGAATAGCGGGGACGGGTCAGTCAGATGAGCCATTGCCGCATCACAGATTTCGTCGTATGTGGCAAACGGATACAGCGAGGTTTCTTCACTGCTGAATAGATAGAACTCACAGCAGTATTCGCTGAACTGTTCGTATCGGTCTATTCTCTCTAATCTCTCTATTGCGCTTCCAGCATACGGGCTGGTACCTTGTGTGGTGGTCATACATACATTATGCCGTACTGTTAGACAGATTACAACCTTATTCGTATTACAGAAGTATTACATTTGGCTTGTGCTTGTTCGCACTTTCACAAGCCCGGGGCCGGTGAAATTGATTTTTGCCCCTGCCCCAAAATATGGTGTTCCTTGATTATTGGATTTATTCTGCTTTGCGCCGTTCCCCTTGGGGCTGGGCTGGTGGGGGATTGCCCCACCAGCCTCGCTGACCATTCTTAGAGGTACTTGGCTACTGCGCCGTAGGAAGAAGTACGGACATACTCTTCGTCGGACAGTTCTAGCACTCGGATTGCGTTCGCAAGTTCCTCTTGCGCTTCTTTATTGATGCGCTCGCTGAAATTGCTTTCCAAAGTGGGAAGTGAAATCTTGTGACTGAAAGTCACGGTGACTTCATTTACTTCTTCTTGGTTGTAGCGGTAAGGGTAAGCAAACGATACCTCTTTCGGCGTGAGTTTGCCAGACTTCACAAGCGCGGCGACAGACTTCTTGATGTCTGCGATTGCCTGCTTCTGAGCCTTCTCAGCCTTAGCGTGGTTGTTCGCTTCCTCAACCTTGCGGTTAAGTGCCTCGTTGAGCGCTTTGAGCAACTTGCCCTTGGCTACCCGTACATTGATTGTCTTACTCATTGTGTTTATTGCCTTTCCTGTTTTGTTGGTAGTGGGGAGGTTTCCCCACTACTATTATTGTATCACAGGTTGCGCTCTTTGGCAACCCGTGACGCGATTTTCTTTCGCTGGTTGTTGGTACGCCAGCATGACGCTTGGTAGGCGATTTCGCTTACCTCGTCGCAGTAGATGCCGACAAACTCGGTCTCGATGACTGCCTGATTGCGCTTTGCGCCGCTGGTGACACGGCGAACGCAACGCACACGGTAGGTGTCGTTGAAGTCCAGCGTGATTTCCACCATGCGAGCACGCCCGACAGGGAGCCATACGCCGATTGTGTTTTGTTCAGCGTCACGGAGAGAACCCCAACGACCACCGGAGATGGCGAATAGGTTCATCATGCCGACTTGACGGATGATTTCCGCTGGGTCGCATTCACGACCTTCACGGTTGAGTATTGGGAGTGTGTATGTGTTTGTCATACTCTCATTATACGACCTGTTAGACAAATTAGCAACTCTTTTAGTGAACTTTCTGAGTGGCCGGCTGACCACGGAGAGTGACCTCGGCCCCTGTGGCTTATTTGCATGGCTTGCAAATAAGCAACTGTTGTGATTTGCCCCTGGGATGGGCGGGCAGGAAAGGATTGCCTGCCCACCCTCCGCGTCAGGAGTTTGCCTCCATTTCGCAGAATCGTTCCCATAGGTCTTCTTCGGTGTTGTAGCGGTCGCCCAAGTCATCGACGCCAATCGGTCTGCCCGTGGCACCGCACCATTCGTAGAAGCGGTCTACCTTTTTCTTCCAGTTAGCGTAAGTGCTAACAAGTTGAGGGTCGCCCATCCAGACAAATCCCCGGTACGGACGGCTCACTATTTTGCTATTCATTGTGTTTTCCTTTCTTGTGTTGTTACTTCTATTGTATCACACTTATTGTCAGTTTGCAACTCCGGTTGGAGATTCTGCCCCTGCGCTCGGGCGAGCCGTGGGCTGGTGGTTTCCCACCAGCCCGACAGACTCAGCCGAAGATTGCTCCTACTGCGTCAGCGAGTGCGCCTTGCGCCTTGCCTTCGTCAATAGTCAGTTCGTCGTTGCCTGCCATTGAGAGTGCGCTGGCGATAGAACCGTCACGGCTCACCACGACCAGCAACTCCACACGCCGACGCTCAGGGTGCTGAGACGGGGGGGTGTTGTCACCGTCTGCGACGGGCGAAGCCCAGCCAGCAGTAATAACGCCGTAGTAGTTTGCTGACTTGTCTGGGGTGACATTGTCCAGCAGGTCGTAGACATCTCCACCACACTGCTCCATGTCCTTTATCCAGATTGGGTGTCCGTCATGGAACGCCACGGGTGCTACCCGAGCCTTTGACGGGGTATTGGTTGGGTTGGTGTTGAGACAGTCCACGCCGAGCAGTGCGACGATTTCCGCCACGCTCAGGTCTGTCGTATTCGTGAGTGTATTCATTGTGTTGCCTTTCCTTGTTTTGTTGTGGGCGGGATTGCCCACTACTTAGATTGTACCACCGTGTTAGACATTTGTCAACTCGGCCAGCGAGAATCCACTACGAAGCCACCGACAGCAAGCGTCCTTGCCCATTCCGTTGCGACTCATCGGGTAGCAAGCCCGATTGCCGCCAATAGCAGGGACTAGCAGGGACGGCTACATCGCAGGAGAGGAACTGAGTGTGTGCCGCGGCACTTCTCTCGTACATCGCTGGTGATACAACGTGTGTCTGGTAATGCTATTCGTATGTTGTCAGTAACTTCGTAGTGGTTTCCCACTACTAATACTGTATCACATTCTAGTCGCTCTCGCAACCTTATTCTGAATTATTTTTGTGGGGTGGTGCCGACTACGACACTCTTACTCGGGTATCATTGCGAACCCCACACTTAGATTGTACCACATCAGGGGCATGATTCCAACCTTGTGCAAAGATTCTTTTGCTGGTGCCGGGCCCGGCAACAAACTCTGCCCCTGCCCCGAAAAAATGGTGTTCCTTCATGTTCGGATTTATTCTGTTGTGCTGGCGTTTCCCTTGGGGCCGGGTTCTGCCCCTGCGCGCGCCGGTGCGCTCGCGGCCCGAACATCTGTTCGCCGAACGCGTGTTCGGGTGGGGCTTTCGCCCCACCCTTTACGCGGTCAGACTCCGAGGAGTTGGAGAACCTTTCGGTCACTCTGCTCGGTCTTGCCCATGAGCGCGTTCATCATGTTGCGTTCTGCTCGGTTGTCCGAGTTTCCAACGACATGGTGGTTGTAAGTGTTGAACGCTTGAAGAACTCCAAGTGCTGAACCCTTCCACGGTGCGACGCGCACATCGTAGTTGTAAAGACTGACAATTTCTTCGCGCTTGTTCTCTGCGCGAGTCACTGCCGCTTTATTCTTATCGTCTGGCATGAGCGTCGGAATCGGCGCGAGTGCTTCAAGCACTTTCTGCCATTCTGCGTCGCTCACTTTGTGCTCGGACAGTTTCGTAATCTCTGCCATGATGTTGTCGGTCATCTTGTGAACGATGCCGAGCGCATCACGCGCTGACTGAATCCGCATTGCCGAGTTCTTGCTGTGGCGAGTCTTGAATTGACTCGTGTTCTCTTTCATCGCCATTGCGTGAGTGTTGTCGCACACTACGAAAGTGGAGACACTCTTGTAGGTGGTTGCCAACATTCCGTTGTGCGATGTCGTGGCGAGCAAGTGAGGACGGACGCTGAATCCTTCCAACACTTCTACCGACTCTGGCATTTCCAAAGATACGAACGCGACTGCGCCGTTCTTCAAGATGCCTGCCGAGCCAAAGTTGATGTCATCATCAACGATGTTCGCCAAGTTCTGAACGAGCCATTCTGGATACTGGTGCGAGCAGTAATCTTTGCCGAAGATTTCCATCAGGTCGTTAGTGTCTGAGCGCAAGATTGCCTGACGCTCTACCTCTACGAACTTGATTGGGTTTCCGTTATCGTCCACGCCTGTGGCATCGTCAAGCGTTGCTGGAACGCGAACGAACACTGGCGCGCTGACTGCCGACCACGCGAAGAGCCGACGCAAGATGTCATCGGTCGGAATTGCGCCTTCGTAGTGGTTGGGCTCGGTGCCTTGTAGGTCGGCGCGGTAGTGCCACGCGTTGCCACGCTCGGCGGTGAACCCGACGAGGATGTTGGAGTTGAGCCACTCCATGGTTTCTTTGGACATTGTGTATTACCTTTCTGTGTTTGGTTGTTTGGGTTGGTATTGCTATTACTAAGTGTATCACATTGCTGTTGCTTTCGCAACCTTATCGGAAACTATTTTTGTAGTTCCCGCTACTGATACCACTGTATAGGCGAAACAATCAAAGCACAACCTATTTACAGAATTATTTATCCACAGGCTGTGGATAACTTTCGGCCCGGGCCCCCGTTGTTTATATACAAAGCGTTATGGGTTTTGCCCCTGCGCGAAAATATGGTGTTCCATGAATATTGGTTTTATTTGGGCAGCGGCCGTTCCCTTGGGGCCAGGGGGCCCGCCCAGGACAGAAAGGGAATAAGAACCTGGGCGGGCGCCACACCCGACGACTGGGACACAAGGAAGGAAAGACCCAGCCGCGTTGTCAAGTATGACAGTTATTTTATTTATGTCAAGCAGCCGCTACTCGCCACCCTCAAAGTTGAGGATTGCTTTGATGAGTTTCTCTGCTTCTTCTGGTGTGAACTCATCTGGCTGTTTGATGGCCGCGCGAGTCTGTTCGTGCTGAATGAAACTATCCACGTCCCACAGAATGTCTGCGGTACGGCGGAAGAGTTCTACGTCAACGCGACCCAACTTCTGGACGTACGAGACGTGCTCAGCCGGAGTTCCACTGATTCCTATTTCGTGGACTTTAATCCAGCCCGTAGGAGTGAGGTATTCCAGCCGCGCGTATGACTGGTCGTCGTACGCGTTGCGGGCGATGTAGACACGCCGCGCGTTCGTATTCGTCTTGCGCATCACTTCTGTGAAGTGCCACGTTTGATGGTGGTTCCACAGACTGATGAGTCTGTTGTCTTCTACGTACGTGACGCCACTATCTGTCGCATCGGACAGATAGACAACGTCTTCGTACTTGGTTCCGCGTTTTTCGGTGTATCCGTTTGTTTCGGTGTAGTTGTTCATGACCATACCTTCTTTACGCACGTAAGGACATTGAGTGTGACTCCGTCAAACAGCCAGCGCCACTCAGCACCGTCTTCGCCGCGCCAGTCAACAACACTGTCTTTCTCAACGTATTTTGCGATTGCTGAGAAGAAGTGGTCTTCTGAACCCGTCTTGTTGTCGTAGTAAATAGCGAACAGGTCACCATCGTCGTTGTACTCGGCTTCAAATCCAAGAGCGTCAATGATTTCCTGAAAGGTCTTGTATTTATTTGGGTAATCCGCTGGCATCCACGCGAACCACTTGGCAGGATGATGGTCCATGCCTTCTGGTCGTGGGCTGCGAGCATCAACTCCGTCGCCGCCGTACGAGCCGCCAGACTTCAAGTCGTCGCGGTCGTTGAGAGCGCACATTGCCTCGTAACACTTGACAAAGTGCTCTTTCTTGATTGTTATGTCATTGTTGGTTGTTTGAACAAAGTATCCCATTGTTTTCTCTTTCTATTGAGTTGGTGAGGCGGTTGCCTCATTACTTACATTGTATCACGTTGTTGGTTGGTTTGCAACTTCTGCTTCAAGGTGTAGGCGAATATCCAGCAGCAGGTCTGTCATCTCCGAGGAGGAGACAAGGTCTCTGCCGGAGATTTCCGACAGAGCCTCATCCACGAGTTTTCTTGCTGCTTCGTATTTGTCGCCAGTCATAGGCTCAGACATTAGTGCTTCCCGATGTCTAGAAAACCTGTTTCGTTGCCTTCTGGGTCAGACATTACGAGAGCGTCGGTCCCATCAGTGAACTCCAAAATGCATGTTGGTGTTTTTGAATAAAGCCAACCTGTTTCTTTGTTCTCTTCGTCCGTCAGTTCACGAACGTTCTTGATGGTCTTGCCGACAAGCGACTCAGCGTAATGAGTTTTGTTTATTACTGTGCTCATACCTTGATGCCTGTCACGAGTTCTTCTGGACGCGTATCAAGCGCGTAGCAGATACGGAAAAACGTATCCAGCGACGGAGAGAAGTGTCCATTCTCGATTCTGTTGATGGTCTTGCGGTCAATGCCTGCGCTCTTAGCCAAATCGCCCTGAGAGAGACCGATGGTCTCGCGCAGGCTCTTTACTCGGCTTGCAACTTCAAGCAGTGCCTTTTTGTTCATTGCGTTGTTCATTGTTTGTCTTTCTTTCTGTGGGTGTTGTGCCACACTTACATTGTACCATGACCGAGTCAGGCTTGCAACCTTCCCGAAAAAATATGTTCGCGGATATTGTTGCCGTCTGACCCGGCCAAGGATTTTGCCTCTGGCCCGGAAATATGGTGTTCCAGAGAAATCGGATTTATTTTCGTAGCGCCGTTCCCTTGGGCTGGTTGTACAGCCGCAAGGGACAGGTGCCTAGCCGCGCTTCTTGAGGTAAGCCTCAATAGCGGACTTGATGACTGCGGACTTGCTGACCTTGTCCTCTTTGGAAACGGTCGCGATTTTGCGAGCCATGTCCTCGGAAAGACGGAAGGCGATAAGTGGGTACTTAGCCTTTGGGGTAGTTGCTGTCTTGGTCTTGCTCATTGCTTTCTTCTTTCTATGTGTGTTGGTATTACATCTCAATTATACATTGTGTCTAACGCATCTACAACCTCTGTGCGCGAGTTCACTCGCGCTTTGGGGTTAAGTGACGGTTATATGACGGTTAAGGGACGGTTAGATAGAAATGGTACAGGCTCAAACCCTTACTGGGTAAGGGTTTCCGGGCTTTTGTACCATATTTGCGGGTGACAATCTGTCACCTTGGGGGTGACAACCTGTCACCCCGGGGGTGACAACCTGTCACCCCCTAGTGACAATCTGTCACTACTTGTGGCGGCCGTCACATACTACATGTAGTGGGGTGACAACCTGTCACCCCCTACATCTAGAGAGGCTAGACGCCAAGAAGTTCGGCTACTGCCTCGCTTCTCTTCTCTCTGTAGACATCCGAATACTCGGTTCGCCAGTCGCTCTGCTGGTCCAAGGCTTCGTCTATGTCATCTTTGTCAAAGAGTTTCGCAAGTTTCTTTGGCATCTGTGGCTCTTCGCCCTCTTCGTATGTCATCTCGCCGTTACGGAATACGGAACAGCCGACAAAGGCGTCTCCTTCTTCCGTGTAAACAAGTGAGAACACGAGCGTTGGGAACTGCTTGGAAATCTGTCTGATGAGACCTTCGGCAGGCGACCACGCACTCTCAAAGTATGCGCCGATGTATTTGGCATCATCGTTTACTTTGTCGTTCTTGGTGACAAACGAGGTCCAGTCAAATTGGCAAGCACCCCACTTGGTTCCCCAATTGGCGTTACACCACGAGTACCAGTCTCTGTGACCGTACTTCTTGATGTTCTCTTGCTGTTTGTCTTCCAGTTGCTTCTGCTCTTGCTCGTCACTGAACCAGCCAGATGTCGTGTTGGTGAGTTCTTCTGGGCAAGGGAAGAGGTGGTTGAGACCGGTAGTTTCTTTGGTCTCGCCAGTCTCTTCGTCTTTGTGGGTTGTCTTGGTGGCGTCAACGAGCCTTCGCAGTTCGCTGACCTCACCGTGTACTTCTAATTCGTTATAGCACCAGTTTGGCATTTCTTATTCCCTTTCATTGAGTTGGTTATTGCTTACACTTACATTGTAGCACAATAATCAGCCATCTCCAACCTCTCCACGACAGTATTCCCGAGGAGAAGGCATTTCTTCGACAGTTCCGTTCATTTGTGCGTTTGTATATTGCTCTGAGTAGGCACCGCGGTCTGCGTCGGACATCACATTGTCCCACGCATTCCAGTCGGCGTCATCCCAGTTTTGTGTCTCGATGCGTACCGGCGGGGCAAGAAACCACGTCCCACTTTCAGCATCACAGTAGACAATGCTCATTGTTTGTTCCTTTCGTTTATTTTGATGTCAATCGCTATTACTGCCGCCACTAAAGCAAACAACATGGCCACCACGATGATGTCAATCATTCGTGACCCCACGATGCTTCGCCGTGTTTTGTTTTGTTGTAGCACTCAGTGTGGTAGTTGCCGTAGTTGTAGATGTTTCCTTTTACGGACTCAACACGAACTTCGGTGTCTAGGTAAATCTGTTTTCCACACTCGTCGCACTCAAAGCCTGAGCACTCAGCGCAACCCCAGCCGTCATCGACTGGAATACGGTTCACGAACAGGCCGTTGCCGCTACCAAACGCCGTTGAGCGTTGGCAGTAGACACATGGGTCAATAGTCGTTATCACAGCATCCCCAATTCCTTGAGGTCGTTGTTTACTTGCTCTTGAACCCAGACGCGGTTGGCTTCAGACGCCGCGTAATAGGCGACTGCCTGCTTGGTTTGGGTCTGCTTGAGTTGCTCGCCGTAGCCAGCCTTCTCAAGCAGTCCCCAAACTTCGTCTAAGCACTCGCCGTCATTCGCCTCGTCTCCGTGGCGCGTAAGGGCTGTGATGATGTCGTTGATAAGGGTTGGGTAATCGGTTGTGTTGGTCATACTTAGAGTGTATCACACCATTTGCCGTTTGACAACCTTATTCGGCATCAAGTGGCTGAATATTCCACTTGGTACACCAGTGGTCGTAGCAACCATCGCACAGATAAGTGTTGTCCTGGTAAATACGCTTAGTGTTGTTCTCGCCGGAGCCAACCGGTGCCAAGTTCCAGTCGTCAATCATGACAACATCGCACTCGGAACAGATTCGCTGTTTTGTTTTTGTCATCTCAATCACCACGAACTCTGGTAGGTAAACTCCCACTCATCAGGCATCTTGAGGATGTCTGTAAGCATGGAGATACTTCTCTTTAGTTCCTCAAAGTAATACTCGTCGTAGTCCTGAGAGCCGAAGAAACAGCCAGCAGAAGTTGGCAAGAGTTCATCCGCCTTCTTCGGGTTCTTCTTGACTTCTTTGCACAAGCCGAGAAGTTCCTGAAGTTTTTCACGGGAGACATAAGTCGTGCGACAGTCGTCCTCTCCGTTTTGGCAGTTTTCTACAAACCATTGGTGGATTTGATTTGCCTTACGCCAGTAGCCGACTGAGATTTCCAGATAGGCAGATGGCATAAAGGTATGTTTCATGTAACTGTCAGGAATATTGGCAAACTCCTTGAGTTCGTCAAACGCCTTCTTGCTTTCTTCACCACGCCAGTTCGCACTTGAGTAGAACTTCTTGGCATTGAGGTACATATCCAGTCCCATTAGAGAACTCCTGCTTCAATCCACTTGGCAAGGTCTGTTGCTGGCATCGGCGTCAGTTTTTCAACTTCGTTGATTTCAACAACATCCCAAGCCTTGTCCCAATCAAGAACTTCAACCCAAAGGATTTTGTTTCTGTCAAAGGGCTCGTTGCTGTATTTCTCCATAGCCTCATCCGCATCGTTGGCTTCAACGATGTATTGGAGGTTTATGTCAATTGACTGCTGAATAATAAATTGTTTCATTGTGTTTGCCTTTCTATTTGGTTGGTACTTACATTGTAGCACAATCTAGGTCGTTTTCCAACCTAGATGTCGTTGCCGTCCTCATCTTGGAAGATGAGTTCGTGGCGGGACGGGGCTGAGCGCATATCTTCGTATGCCAACCTAGCCACCATCTCCATCACATCGTCGTCGGATACTTCCAACTCGGGGTCGTTGTTGTTTTCCCGAATTGACTCTTTGACTGACTCCACATCGTAGGTGAAGGTACGGATGACGTTAATTGTCTCCATCACGCATACTCCTCTTCCTCTTCCTCGCGGCGCGCCTCATCTTCGGCGCACTGAGGAATGAGACTGGTGAAGCCTTCGTTGGGGTCAGCCTCGTTGGTTTCCACTGCTGAGATGAACTTGAGTGGGCATGAATCTTCGTACCACTTCTCAAGCGTTGCCAGCATTACATCTGGATACGCGGTCTGAGTGTGTTCGTAGTTTTCTCGGAACCACTGAGCCTGAGTCTCGTCAAGAGCAAGATAAATCTTGTGGCAACCGTCAAACGCGATACATTTCGCGTATTCCAGTTGTTCCTTGACTTCGTGCCAATAATCTTCCATTACAGCCATTGTGTTTTCTTCTTTCTGTTGAGTTGGTTATTACTTACAATTACAGTATAGGGGTCTGTATCACAGTTTGCAACCTTATTGGTCAAATATTCCCTCATCGTGCCAACGATAGGACTCGTTTTGCTGAATTACTTCTTCTGAAGGTACGCCAATTATCTGAAGTGTGTGTTGGTCAATGATACGGAAACACCGTTCACATAGGTAGTGGGTTCCGTCCCACCCTTGCTCGTCGGGCTCGCACCTCGCGCCAATTTCGCTACAAGGGCTGAATCCGTCAAAGTGTGGCTCGTTCTTACACTTACAAATCCACCAGTCTTCACTGTCTTCAATGATGTAGTCAGGAATACTTTCTGGTGGGGCAAGGAGCATGTCCGTCCAGTCTGGTTTATTTTCCATTCTTAGCCGCCCAGTACGCCTGTACCTCGGTTTGTTCATCGTCTGTGCCGTCCGATAGGACAATCTCAAACTGGTGAAGCCCGTTGATGACGCGGAAGGTCTCGGCGTTCGCCACACTGTCCCAAGTGAGAGCATTACGAAGCGAATTGGTAGTTCCGCCTCGGTCTCCCAAGAGTTTTGCGCAGAAGCGTCGGTAGCCTTTGTCGTTGGTTTTCTGTAATAGGTATTGTGTTGTCATGACTCTATTGTAGCACAAACAATCCGGTTTCGCAACCTTGTTCACAATTTCACAAATACTTTCAGGTATTTTATTTGAGACACTTTTCAGTTTTTGTCTTATTTGCCCCTAGCCAAAAATATGGTGTTCCATGGAAAATGGTTTTATTTTTAGGGACAGGCCGTTCCCTTGGGCCCCTACGGGCGGTCTGCGTCCTTCACCGATGCAAGCACGCCCATGTCGTTGAATTTATTCCGAAGTTCTCGGACGGCATCTACCGACATGCAGACGTGCCCGGTGACAGTCCAACCCATGCCGCGCTTTGCTTCATGCAGCATGAGTTCTCCTGTTTCATCTAACTCGCGAAGAACTGCAATTACTTTCAGTCCCTCACTCCGAGTGTTGACAGCAGCGCTGACAGTGATTGGCTTCATGTCCGGCAATCTAGCCCACCCATCTTCCAAAGACGGTGTAGCCGTCTTCTTCGCGCCGCACAATCCATTCCGTGCCCGGATATCGCTTCTTATACTGCTGGGCTTTTGAGTGACCCGTGCGTGCGATGTTTCCGGTGCAGTACACCGCCCACGCGCCTGGAGTCTCTTTGAGTTTGTCTACGAACTGCTTCACCTGATACGGGCTGCCGTTGCGCGGTCCCGGCGGCTGCCGGAACTCCGTTTTCCTTGTCATGTTATGTATCTTTCTTTGTTTTATTAAAAGGGAAGTCTGAACCACATGTCCTTGCCGCGCGCACAGTCATGCACGCTGCTTAGCCCAATCCGCTTGTACATCGCCCGCGTATTCGCGTTTGAGTCAATGGCGTGGTATTTACCTGTGTCGTTACCAAACTTTTTAAATACTCGATTGACCATCTGATACTCCTTGATTGCCGGAGCATCTTGTCCATCGATGTCTGTGTCGTTGAAGAGGGCGAGGTCTGGCTGCCATCCGGTACGGTCATAGATGCGCTTCAACGTGGGAATGGCCCACTTGATGTTGCGTGCCGTAATCAGGATGGTGAACTCCGGTTCAAGGAGTTCTGTCATCCACTTGCGATAGTCCTCGTGATTGCTCACGAAGTCATCAAAGGCGTGGTTACGCATCTCGCTGAAGTTGGACGACAAAGCCACGTTCAAGTCCATCAGTACGATGCGCTCGGTTGACTTCTTAGCCATTCTTCTCTCGTTCTCTATCCGCTTTCGGGTCTCTGACTTCCCACGAACCACGCTGTATTTTGCGGAAGTAAGGGGATGTTTTGAGATAGTTTAGAACCGTCGGATAGGAAAATCCCGAAAGGCCGACAATCTCTTCAGTGGTTACTTCCTTGTAAAGATTGTTCTTGCACCACTCTTCAAGGGCTTTCCACTTGTCTGCGCGTCGCTCCGGCTTCTTTTCCTGAACGGCCTCTTTTAGCCGTTCTTTTCCAAGATATTCCGAAACCAGATACTCAATGACTGGTGTGGAGATTGAGTAGTCGCGCATAAAGCGAACCACGTTGCCTGCGGACGGCGTCTGCTGCCAGACCTGCATGACATACAGCCCGCGGATGAGTTCGCCCATACGGGCCGACTCGTCGCGCGGAACTTTGTATATCGTGCCGTGCTTGGCTGCAGCGTCGCGCCACAGTTCTGCGTTTTTCTTATCAACTATTTCGTCTGTAATTTTCACCAGCCGTCTCCTGCTGCATCGTAGATTCCGTTAAAAAATGCCATATTCCAAAACGCGCTATTGCCACGTGAGAGCCCTGCGCACATCTCGCAAATCCATGCGCCGCCTTCTTGCTCTATGAGCATTGGGCGAGGCATGCAGCACGCATCACACTCAGCATCCGGCTCATGCGCCACGGTCACGGTGTACGTGACGATGGGCGTGGTCGGTGCACTCTTGTGACGACTGGGCCTTTTCTTACGACGGGCCATAAGCGCTTGAATCCTCTCAGTAGTTGAAATGGGGTTGGGAATTGATGGAATTTGAGGAATTTAAATACTCCTCCAGTGAATTGCATACTCGGGAAAAAGATAGCCCACAGCATGGACACGGCAACCAACGTTGGCGACGCATCCGTCACTGGCAGTATCCCAAAGGACAGCACCAAGATGACGAACCACTGGAACCACTTGTTCTTGATTAATTGCATTCGGTTACTCCTCTGGGATTAGGTTGGTATTGAGTGTAAGCCAGTGGCGAAGGTATGACGACATGTCTGCATACATTGCGCCTTCCAGCATCGGGTCAAAGTCGCCGCCGAATGATTCGGGGAAATGCTTGACGATGGTCGTCCAGAAAGACTCAAGGCCCTTGTCAACGGCCTCTTCTACACGTGCTTCTAGTTGGATATTCATTTGGTTCACCTCCTTCATTGGGTTGGTTATCATGCTCTATCACAGTATATCATGCTCTAGCACAATCAACAACCCGGAACAACCAGATTCTTGATTGCGTAGTCACCCTATCCATGATAGAGCGTGATAGAGCATACGACAACCTCGTTCCGGAAATATTTTTGACTCTCGGTAGTTTTATTTTGAGTGACGCTCGTGAAAGTGCGCACAAGCACAATCACGTATTTCTGCCTCTGTCCCAAAAAAATGGTGTTCCAGCCAGGATGGCTTTATTCTGCTCGCGCCGTTTCTTAGACTGTTTTCATGCCGCGCCCACGAGACAATCAGCGCAGCCGCCTGTACGCAGCAGAGTGGGAGTGCTTTGGGTGGACACACATGCAGTTCAAAGACTTTCCGGCAACCGAGAAATACCTGTGGAAGGTTTTATCAAACAGATATGTCCAGCGTAAATACCAAATCGCCCGCGATATCAAGTCTGGAATCATTCCGTTGAAAATATCCAAGGGCGACGGCTCTCGTGTTGCATGGGCCCGGATACTCCCAGAAAAAATGTGGGTGTCATTCCCGCGCAAATGGAGGAACGACTTCACCGTCATCCATCAAATCGCCCATCTGCTCACACCACCGGATGTTCAGGAACACGGAAGAGAGTTTTGCCGAACGTACCTGCATTTAGTACTTGTCATGATGGGCCGGGAAAAGCAAAAACAACTGAAGGCCGCGATGAAGAAACATAACTGTAAGTACTCCAAGAGACACACGCCATACAAAAGACCATTCACTCAGGAGGAAAAGGACGCAATGCTCGCTAGATTGATGAAGAACAACTATGGCAACAAATCACAAATGGAACACGCTGAACATCATGCGCTTTTACGCGCGAATCGGTAAGCAATTCAACGCTGATATCTACCTACAGTTCATTGGACCACAGGAAGCATCACACGCAAAGGTCAAAACACTCCCATCACGCTCTGAAATCCTCAATATCATCAGACGACACGTCGAAAATGGTTGGTGTATCAGAGTGGGGAACAATGTGGTGATTACCGACAAGGGGATTGCTGCACTGATGGCGTGGGAAAAACAAAAATATCTACGGGAAGCAGAAGTTTCTTCCGAAACACTACGACGGAGAAAATTATTGCAGGACTAGGTTACGAAAAAATGGTGTTCCAGCCGATTTGGGTTTAATTCGCGCCGTTTCTTCAAAAAATTATCGCGCACACACGTGTCGATTTTTTAACCTTTCGCCTAACTAATTGTACTTATCGCCGTTTTTTCGGCTTCAACGGTCTCTTCCTGACAGTCTTTTTACCGGACTTATTTACTTTCTTCCCATTTGACTTTCCAGATTTTTTGCTCGCTCGTGTGCGAGAGTATGCTACTGTATGCGACAGTGTGCTTGACGTACGGCGTACCGGCACTTTTGGCAGAGTCAAGTGCGGTGCAATCATCTCTGCCAGCGCATCCGTTACCCTCTCATTGACGTAATCAATTCCCTTCTTGCGTTCTGAGAACGTACGGGGTGATAACTCTTCCAAGTGTTCTTCTGCGATTTCGTTTATTGCGTTTAGGTGGCAGTGCATAAGTTCGTGAGCAATCGTGCTTCGCATCACGCTTGGTGACCACTTACGCCAGTCCCGGCATAGCGAGAGTTGTGCGGAGTGTTGTGCGGGGGAGACCAAGATTTCTGCGAATGCTGTATCGATGCAATAGTTGTTTTCAAACTCGATGTTCCAGTGAGCCAGTTTCATCTCGTTCTGGAGCCTCTTGACATAGTTCTTCAGCCAGGTCGGGTAAGAGGTTTTCCGTCCAGTCATGTGCCTCAGTGTAGGGTCATGCCTTGTGTATCGTTGTGATAGTACCGCGAGTATAGAGTCTATGTATGAATCGAATTGTGGGGTTTGAGGATGAGTTCAACAGCCATCGGTAACAGAACGGGCGTCAACAAAGGCACCCACATGGAGTTCATGATGTTCACGCCCGAGGAGTGCCAGCACATCGTGGACTGGGCTATCCGGCATGGCTATGCCCAACCTGGCCTTGTCCACCGATATAAGACCGGAGAAGCCGTAGGAACCGATTTAAGGCGTTGTAAAGAGTATTTGGTAGAACCGGGCGATATTCGCTTTAAAAACGATTCTACGCTCTCTGAGAGGGTTCTGGCGGGGTTTGAGCGTGGAAATGTCTGGGGCCTGTCCTATACCGGGGTTCCTTCCATCCGAGTACTGGAGTATCAGGCCGGAGACGGGTACGGCTGCCATACCGATTGGTCATACGGTGCAGCACGGGAGCGCAAGTTGTCCATGACCGTGCAGTTGTCTTCCCACTACCACTACAAGGGCGGGCGGGTTGTGTTGTATGCGGGGCCGCAGGATGACTCCATCTCCGTTGTTCAGGGGATGGCGACCGTGTGGCCGTCATGGACCCTTCACGAGGTCTTGCCAGTGGAGTCGGGGGTTCGCTATGCCCTAACGACGTGGGCACATGGAGAGGCGTACCGATAGCGTTTGAGGTGAGAGAGGAAAACTTATGGCAAACAAAAAACAGCATGGCACGTTAGGCAAAATCTCAATCAAAGGACAACTGACTGATTGTGTTTACGTGATTTGGCATACCAGGGACCCAAGGAAGACTTGGTTCGTGAATGCAAAATCTAAAGACGGCTTTTTTAGATGCAGACTCAAATCACTTATTGACCGGCGTCCTCATGAAGTGAACAGCGGGTTCACTCAGGATGCGTGGTCGTACGAGATTGTCGACGAAGATACGTTTTTGCAGATTCAAAGGGGTGGCGTTCCGATACCACCCAGGGACTTGTAACTCAGTAGTCGTCGCGTTCTTCGCGGCGCTTTTTTTCTGCCCAGAGGCGCAGTCTCTTGAGGTGTGGGTTGTAAGACTCATACAAATCGCGCATTGAGGTTTTATATGCCTTGCCTGCGTAGTCAAAGCCCATTTGCTTGATTGCACTGTTGTACTCATTGAGTATCCGCATTCTCTTGGAGATTGGCGGGTGTGTGACTGTCTCGTCGTTCATACCGTAATACTACCGGGGTAGCAAAATGATGTTCGGGGTTTCTTAGTCTTCTTGGCTTCTACGCTGACTCTTGGTCAACTTCTTCTTTTTCCCGACGGGGCCGTGAAGGTCGTGGGTGCGTAGTGGGTCTCCGTAAGAAAGTCGCGTCCGGCGTTTTCCGGCTTTTGTTCCGGGAACAATCTCGGTCTTTCCGGTCAGGTAGTTGAAGCGTTCGCGCTGTTGTGCGCCGCGGGCGACCTTCTTATTCTTCTTACCCATGACTACACGCGCTGGCCTGTTTTCTCAATCACGAAGCCATCTTCGCGGTTCAGTACGACATAGTGATAATCGACCAAGTCAAAGTACTTTTCGCATGCTTCAAGTACTGCGTCGGTTGGGAGTGTTGAGCATGTGTAGAGGTCAAATTGCACGCGCGCCGGAACTTCTTCATCCCACACGTGAAATGCGATGTGAGAAGTTTCAATGCACACTGCTGCAGTGATGCCGCGGTTGCCTTCTGCTTCTACGTAGTGAGCATGAGGACCTGTAACAATCTTCATGCCGATATTGCTAACTAATTCAGTCAACCAAGCCTTGACTGATTCGACGTCGCGCGGTGGCTGATAAGCCTGACCGTTCATCAAAAGGTGGTTGTGCAAGATTTTTGTCATGGGCTACTTTCTTGATAAATGCAATATCTTCTGGATGGACAATATAGTCGACAATGTTCCTATACCTCAAGAAGGATGCCCTGATGTTCCACGTCCTTTTGTTTTCGATTCCCCAAAAGCGTCCGACTATCGCCCTGACCTGTTCTGGGAATCCACCCCAAATCCCTTGTGGCTCAAACTCCAGGGAGTACAAAAAGCACTCTTGGCGGATAGGGCAAGAGCGGCACATCTCAATGGCTTCTCTTCGCTTTGACACTTGGTCTTTTGTGTAGTGCCCGTTCACCTGAGAGGGGAAGAACATTGAGGTGTCTTGACCTTCGCAGGCGCCGCCGCGCGGCGCTTTCTGATTTCCTTCAACCAGATATTTGTTGTTCTGAAGAAACAGGTCTTGCGGTACCTGCATTCGAAACTTTGGGTCCGGGCTAAATGCTCCGTTTTCGCGCATTCGATTTTGTGTGGTCATTATTCTTCTTCCTTATCGTTGGATTGTTGGCCATTACCATACGACCATGTATGTCGTTCTTCCAACATCAATACGGCAATTTTGAACACGACATCTTCTTCGTCGGTAAAGATTCCGTTTGATGTGCAGAGATGATGTATTTCCTGGCTTCTCAGCATCTGGCACTCACTGGGGTCAAGTGAGTGGCGCTGGAGAGTGTGAGTTAGTACAACCGCCGAGGCGTACATGCGCTGCCAGTATTTCGCGCTGCCGCCTTCAGAACTAAAGGGGATACCACCCTCTTTGAATACAAATCGATGACGTTGTCCCAAGTTTCTTCTGATGGTGCGGGGAATCCTGCTTCGTTGGCAATTTTCGCACGGTACTTGATTGACATATTTTTTACATTGAATAAGTGAAGTCCGAGTTGTTCAATTCGGTCAACAATTCTTACTGCCTTGTAGAATCGGTTTTGACGCCGATATGGGTTTGGTTCAGTCACTGAATGGGACTTCCTTTCGTAACGCCCATACGCTAGTGCTTGACTTTGGCTTCTCAAAATCCTTTGTCTTGTTTTTCAATTCCTCGTGCTCAGCCAAGAGAGCGCCGAAAGATAGAGAAACTACCGCAAGCATTGACATCAATAAAATTGCGCCGAACCATCCAAGGATGGCAGCAACCATCCAAAACATATTTACTCCAGAGGTGCGCGACCACCAGCAACGATTTTGCGGGCAAGCGCAACCATCTGCTGGATGAGTGGCTTTGATACGGTGAGTTCGCCAGCCATTTCAGAGTAAGAAAGTCCTTCTGCGTCTGCTCCGCCAAATTCGCATGACTCTTTGATTGCAAGAGCGCGCTGCTCGATGATGTTGCGACGGATTTCTGCAACTGCAGGGAGAAGTTCAAAATGAAGAACGCGAGCGCGCTCGACTGGGTCAGAAATCTTTGTGACCTCTTTTAGTTTGTTCTCAATCATGTCCTACTCCAACTCGATAATTTCTATAGTCGCCTTACTCTCGCCAGAGATGACCGGCGCCTCGAATATCAGTCTACGCACAGTATCCGGTCCATCGCCAGTAAGGATGCCGGCATCTACGAGCCCGTCAATCATGGCTTTTGCTACTGGGAAGTGCCCACCAGTGTCTGCTAGGCCCCGTTTGTTCACACGGTGGGGGGTGAAGCGGACCTCGATTGCCGTCATCTTGGGAATCTTGCGGGCAATGGCAGACACGCAGGCGGCCTCACGCCATTCCTTGACCTTCTTGGCGCGGGTGAAGTGATGAAGCGTGCGTTCTTTGTTGAGGGTCCACATTTCACCCCAAACCTCAAGCGTGTAGGTCTTTGGCTTCTTCATTTGAATGCCACCCAACCAGCAAAGTTCAGGCACTGCCAGAAACGCTGCACATTGGTGAACCCAGCGTCTTTGAGCATCTGCTCGTTTTCTGAACCACGCAACGGGACGAGCACACCCTGAAGTGCCTTTCTCTTTTCCTCTATCTGTTCTTGTGTATAACCTTTATCGGCTTTGAATGTGTGATAAATGTCAACCAACAAATCCTGACAAAGCGGTGTCTCGCCAAGTATCTTCTCCACGAGAATAAACGCACCATTTAAGGACAAACCATTATGCACTTGCTGATAGAAGTTTTGGCGAATATCAAGGTGAATGAATTGCGCGGTGAGTACCGACGTGATAAGCGAGTATTCGAGGGGCCGTATCTCGATATCGCTGACATCCGCACAAACAAAACGAACGTTGTTAAAGTTCCCAAAAAGTTTAGTAGCAGCGTCAATCATGGGCTGACTGGAGTCGACACCAACAGCGGTAGCCGGAACGTCGGCAGGAAGAGCGTCAAGGATTTGGTAGATAGTTTCACCACGGCTGCAACCAATATCCAAAAAATTTGACACGTTCGCTGAGCAGAGAATCGGCGCAGCAACTCGCACAACAGAATCGCGCATGGTCTGATACCCAGGGATTGACCTAGAAATCATGTCGTCAAATACTTTTGTTACGCCTTCATCAAAGGCCCACTTGCCAGTTGGCTTGTAGTTATCGCGCTCGCTCATAACTTCATTCCCAAGCGCTTGGAAAATGCTGCCTTTGCCTCTTCTGCCATTCCGAGTCGGCGTCCTTCTGGATGCGGGACATTGAACTCAAACTCAATAGCGGCGCGCAATTCGTCTTCCCCAATTTGCCTAGCGTTAAACCCGACTGCCTGCACCAGTCCGTTCTTTGCGGTCAAGAACGTAAGAACCTGTTTATAGCCGTGAGAGATAAGAGCACCAAACTCTGTTTCGGTGTGGTACTTCTGGACCTTTGGCTTTAGCGCTATATCGGAGATGATGATGCGTGGCTCATAATCAAGGGCAAATCCGTTGCTTGATGTGTCGTGACCCTTCTTTAAATCACCACGAGTGTGATTGAACCAGCGGTCTGACTCCGTGCAGATTGCGGCTGTATGGAGTTTTGTATGCGGCGAAGATAGGGCGGCAACGATTGCGATGACGTGTTTACGGTCCTGGAGAAACGGAATGCTATTGAATACCGAGGCAATGAAGATGCTGTCCCATTCCGTACCGTCAGCCACGCGTTCTAGGAATTTTGCTGTTAGTTCGCGCGCTGCGTCGGTATCAATAGTTTCGTTATCTTTTGCAAGGAAGAATGGCTCAAATGCAACCGCATCCACTCCCATGTTCTTGAGAATCTCTGTTTTATCGCAAAGGCCTGCACCGAAGTCGATGACATGATTGCCGTAGTAGTCCTTCCACAACTCAACGTGACGTGGATTGTTTAGGTCAAATGCGCCGTTGCGATTGCCGGAGTTGATGAAGTGGCGGAGAAAGTCCTCCAAGAACGTCGGGGTGAGAATCTGGACTCGCTGATTCTTGCGCCGGAAAGAGTTGTAGCGCAGAAGGTCTTCGTAGCGCTCTTGAATGTTGTAGTCCATTGTGAGAAGGTTCAGCATCGCACGAACTTCTTCGGCAATTTCTGGCGCCACCTGAACCGTCTGTACGGTGTCTTCGTTTACCGATATCGCGTAGGTCAATCGAGCGAGGCCATTGAGAACCTTGTAATCAGTTGTGCAGATAACGGGCATTTGCGGGAGGCCGTTTGTCTTCAACTGGGCTGCCATTGCAACTGCGTGTTGTTCTGGCCATTTGCCGTTTAGTTGGATGAGCCTGAGCGTAGAGACTGGCTTGGTCTTCAGTACTGGATACCATTCCGGAGAATCAACAGGGATGTCCGGGAGCATCTTGATTTTCTCAAGGTCTCCAAGTTTTGTCATCAGGTCATCTTTGAGTTCTGTGGTCGAACGGGTTTTGTACATGTCGTTCGTGGCGCGGTTGTATAAAACGTTGATTCCCATGCGTCGCTCAATCTTGAACGTGGGCACCCGCACAACGGGAACCATCGTGGCTCCCATGTTCGTAGCAACCATGTGGCGCTGGTGACCACTGAGAATCTCGCCATCTTTGTCTGCGTAGATGGGCAGCAGCCAGCCAAACTTACGCAGCGATAATTCGACAAGTTCCAGCCTCTCTGCATCCGCTTTGCGCGGGTTGTATGCAGATGGCCTTAAGTCTGTTACTGGCGTAAGAACTGGCTTCATTATTCTCCGTTTGCTCTACGCGGGCTGACTTTCTTTGAGCGTCGCTGTCGTGTAGAAACCCATGCATCGTTCTGAATATCAAGAAGAGAGACGATTCCTGCGCATACTTCGTCGTATGAGTATCCAAACTCAACGAACATTGCCTCTTCCCAATCCTCGTAAAAGTTCGGCGCCATCTTGAATTCCCACTTACCGATAATCGCAGTCACGTTTCTTGGCTTGTCGTTCTTTTCCTTAACCGGCTTTTCTTTGATGCCCCAACCGGCGACCTCATGCATCAGTTCATCTAGGTCATCTCCTGTGTATCCAGTTCCGTCAAACACCGGGAGGGACTGAAGAATCTCTGCAAGTTCTACGTGGTCGTACGAGCCAAGGTCGGCAGTTTTGTTATCAACCAGGACAATCTTTGCCGCAGATTCTTCATCACAGTCAACAAATGTTGTGGCGATTTGCTTCCAGCCAAGCATCTTGGCGGCTTTCCATGTGTGATTGCCAACGAGAATCGAGTTATCTCGCTTGTTCACCACAATTGGCCTGAACTGACCGTTCTTGCTCAGAGACTCTGCAATAAGGCCGATATCGCCCTGTCGTGCATTCATCGGGTATGGGAAAACACTGTTGATATCCACGTTCTCAGTGGACAGCATGACTGAGTGCATTTGCTGCCTGTCGATGTTGCGCTTTTGACGCTTGGGCTTTGATTTTTCCGGCGGCAAATGATTCACATCCGAAAGACGCAAACGCTTCTTGAGTTCCACAAGAACCTTGTCCTCATCTCCAACCTTTCCAATAAGGTCATCTGCCCAATCGGAATAAACATCGTCATCCACAAGAATTCTGTAACTGCCCACGCAAACGCGAATCTCTTTGCCGACAGCGCCTGTTCTATCCCGATTCGGCGCTTCGAATTCTCCGTCACCACTAATCAGCGCCTCAAGTTGGTCGAGGTCAACTTGCTGGAATCCAGTTCCCTCCAAGGTTGAAAGCGACTGAAGAAGGTCAAGCAATTTTGAATCGTCGTATGACGACATGTCGGATGTTCTGTTGTCTGCAAGGACAATCTTCTGTGCACCGTAGTCGTCCACGTCCACAAACGAAGCAGAGATGTGAGTCCACCCAAGGCTTCTAGCGGCTCTCCATGTGTGGTTTCCGGCAAGAATCGTGTTATCGCGCTTGTTGACGACAATCGGCTTGTATTGTCCGTTGACCTGCAGCGATTGAGCAATAGCCTCAACATCTCCACGCCGTGGATTCTTTGGGTATGGCTTTACGCTGGTGATTTCAACAACTTCAGTATTTACCTTGATATTGTCCGACATGCGGACAAGTATAGTTCAGGTATTTACTTGGGAGCGGACAGCCCTGCTCGTATCTCAGCGATGATTGCAGAGATTCTTTGCCTGTCCTCTTCGGTTTCGGGCTTCTCAAGCGCCTTACGCTCTGAGTCACGACGCTCTTTTTCGAGCCAAATTCGATGTTCATGAAGGGGCGCGATTGCTTCCCTAAATTCAGCCCAAGATGGGAAGAATTTGCTGTGGTCTTCAATCTTCTTTACTGCGCGTCGCGCATCCTCAAAATGGAATATTTCCAGATTTTGTTCCCAACGACGAACCTCTTCTACTACAAGATTCTTTGAAGGAAAACAAATGTTGAGTTCCGCGATAATTGCGTCTGCTTGGTCAGGTGTCATTTTGTGTAACTGTTTCTCCATTGGCTTGGCGAATGAGCATCCTCAACCGCCTTTTTGTGGGTGTCATCTTGGTAGAGGCGAATCATATGCATGCATGGGTCATTGGATTCAAACTCCTCAATTTCGTCTTCCGACATTGGCAGTCCATCGTGGGTATAGCAGACCGGAGGACCGCACCAACCGCGGCTGATACCAAAGGCCATCCAATCGTCAAACGATGTTTCGCCAGGGATTGGATTTCTACCAACTCCTAGGTAATTCTTTTCGGGGTCATAAAATGACTCAGACATTCAACTCACCTTTCACTGTTACTGTTTCGGACAGGCGTTGCTCGCGCGCAGCCTTGATTGCGTTCCAGCCTTTAGGTACGACTCCATTGAGGCCGTTCATTGGCTGATTTGCTGGGTCACACTCTGACCAGCGATTCACAAGCGCAGACGGTGTCATCGTTGCGTTTGGAAACTTTTGTCTATAAATAGCGGCTCTTGCCTGAATGTCTTCAGGCGTAGCCTCGCACTCATTGAGCACTCGTACCATTCGCCCATAGCGAGATGCCTCAGAAGAGTTCACTTTGTCTGGGTTTACGTTGCAGACAACCAAGAGCGTGTCCCAAATTGGGTTTCTTTCGCGCTTGGAAACTGCCTTTTTCTTCTGTGGGGCAACAACCTCAACTTCCGTAGAGATGGAAGCCTTTTTGTGAGTCACAATTTTGTAGAGGCTTGAGGTTCCATGACGCTTTACTACTTCAAGTTCGCCAAGGGCCACCAAGTCCTGCAAACGGCGCTTCACCGTTCGCTCAGACACATTTGCGCGCCTAGCAATAACGCTGATGCGCGGAAAAGCATCCTCACCTTCGCTATTGCAATGGTCTGCAATAACCAAAAGGATTAGGCGCTCAATGCCTTGAGCCTTTGAGTTCTCAAAGACCCAGTCCATGATTTTAATTGACATTCTTCCTCGCTGATTCTGTTGCTATCCGAACTAATGACTGCGCAATGACCTCTCGACTGTACCGGAGTGCGGAAGCAATACCGTGTATTGAGGGCGTCTTTTTTGCTTTGCGCAAGTACTGAAAAACCGTTATATCCACAATATCTGGATTGTCGCGTGTAGGAATCATTGTTTCTTCCTAATCGAAACCCGCTCACTCTTTTCTACTTCACAAAAATCGTCTGGGTTGAGGCCCGGAATCATTGCCCGCAAGGCAGTGACACGCCAGTCGGCGACTCGCGCCGCCTTCGTTACGTGGTCAACGACAGTGTCAATAAGTGGCTTTGCCACCGTTGATAGGTCGATTACTTCGCCAGTGGCTGGGTCAACGACAATTGATGATTCCTCAGCAAGAGCCTTGTTTACTACAGCCTCAAGAAGAACCTGATGGTCCCAATTCTTTCTGGTTGAAGCAATTTTTCGCTCAGCGGTGTAACTGCCACGCTCAAGGAACTTATCGCCGTTCATCCTCATGTGCTCGGTAAGAAGAGCATTAAGTTTGCCTTCCACATCACGAACAATGTGCTTTAGTTCGCCAATGTGGACGAGCGTGTCAAACACCTCGTCCTGATTGATTTCTTCTGCTCCACGCTCAATTCTGGCAATTGTCTTGCCAAGCGAGTCAGAAAGTGTTTCTGATACTGAATCAATTACTTCGTGCATTTGCATTTCACTCTCTCCAAACGTTGATTTTTAAACCTGGTTGATTGACATTTGTGCTTGATACGACAATGGAATGGACGGATGCATTCCATTTTTCTCCAGCATCAAGTTTTGGCGCCATGATTAACGCAATAAGTCGTGGCAAATGGCCAATCGTGCCATTTGCTGTGTCCACGCGAATTGAGTTTTCGTCGTGCTCGTTGTCGGGCTCACGCACCAAGGAGCACGGAGCATTCATGACTGCCGTATCTTTGGCAAGTGCATAAATGTTTTCCGGATAGTCCTTGGAGAACGATACCCCTACAACTTTGGTGACGAATTGTTCTGGCATTGTTCCGTCGATGTACGACGTCATTCAGTTTCCGAAGCAGCCTCGAATACCTGAACCATCTTGTCGTACTCTTGCTCGCTCAACTCAGCAGGCCAAGTTGTTGGGTCACCAAGTTGCTCGCGAACAATTTCCTGAATCCGAGGCGAGGAAAAATCAAACATTGACTTAACAGCCATGACGTCAATCTTTCCGTCATCATCTTTCTTGTTTGCACGGATGCCTTCAAGTGTGATGATGAGGGTGTTCAATTCGGCTTTCTGCATGGGCCAAGCGCGATTGTTGAGTTTTTCATGCGCGTCACGCAGTGTCTCAAGGTCATCTGGGGAAAGGTCTGAGCAAGACTGCTTGAACAATCGGTGCGCCTCTTCGCGCTCAGTGTCTGAGCGCCAATCCATAAGCGGCTTTACTGGCTGTTCTTTTGACTCAATCGGGAGTTGTGGCTGTGTCAGCGCAACGCCAGCGACAACGGATTTGGTCTCAGTCTGTGGCGCTTGCTTTGGCGGTGTGGGAGTTGCACTTCCAGTTGCTTCGCGAAAACGCATCCACACCTTGAGGTCGTTCATGTTGTCTGGGTAGCCAGCCTTCTTTAGTGCTCGCCCCATTGCCTTTGAGCAAAGGACGTTCCACGAATCGGTATCGCGACCTTTAGCGTCAGAAAGGGTCTTGTAGCCAATCATTTGGCGCTCGTCACCAGAGAAGCGAGTGATGGTCGCAATACATACCTTCTCGTCTTTCTTGGAAAACGATGAGGGGATTCCGGCTTCGCCAGCGGTCCCTTCCGAGAATTCGACAGTGGCATCAGGCCAATCTGCCTTGAACATTGCCCACCTCAGTGAAGTGGAGATGTAATCGTCAAAGTTTATGGGCATACGCCCTCCTAACTTGTTTGTGGTTTATTCGGTTGCGAACACTATACAGGGGGTGTTCTAGTTTTGCAACTCTCCGCCATCGGTAATCGAATTTTGCTGATTTTGCTCCTGAAATGCAGCAATTGTGGCCTTGAGGATTGCATTTTCCCGAACCAAGTTTGCTATCTGCATGGTGAGTTCGCCGATAACACGATTCACATCTGGGGCAATCTGACTTGAAGGGCTCATGATTTATTCTCCGTAGGCTTTCTTGTTTTTATAACTGTACCAAGTAACCGCAGTATGCCTATTCCCAAACAAAACTGGATTGACCCTGTGGACAAAAGGAAACGATGATGAAAAAAGGACTATTTTTCCTGCTTTTGGTTCGACAACCAAATTGTGATTTTCAAATACCAGTTCCCCACCAGAAAAATCATCGTTCAGGAACATAATAACTGATATCACTCTTGGAAATTCAGCACAATCATCTGTGTGGTTATGAAACTTATCGCTTCGTTCATACCTCAAAAGAGACCAGGTATGAGACTCTAAATCCAAGATATTATACATTTTTGCAAAGTCTTTTACTATCGGCTCCACTCCTGCCTGAAGGCTTGAATATAAGCGGTTTGCCGGGTCGTGAGGATGGCACTCTTCCGCAGAACTGTTTAAGAAATTTACATAGCAGCGCCTTGCGTTATAGTCGACAGTCGGTTTCCTGTCCGGACTCAAAACCTCAGCGCGCTTCCAAAATCTAAAACAAACATTTCTAGTGAGTCCGTCAAGAGTGAGCGATGCTTCTCGTGGAACCATGTACTCGACAATTCCTGGAGCAAGAACCTTTTTTGACAATATTGGCAATTCGGTTATCTCCACCTCGTCATCAGTAAACTTGCTAAACATTTCCGTGTATGTTCCCAAAACATTTGAGTAGTCGTGGCACGGGCAAACTGGCTGTTCAACTGGACAATCTGGAAGTGGTATGTATCTGTTTTTATTAAAATATCGAATGTCTCCATCTCTTCCATATTTTTGCACGCCGTTTTTTTCAGTTTGAATCCAGTGGCTTGGCTGAGTGAAATGCATGAACAAAACAACAGTGCTCAATGAGTCATCCGTGGTTGGATACGGTGGCCGTGCGTGCATGTGCTGTTGACCAGCGAAAATGATTGCGCTGTTCGCTTCTTGCTTGTAGTCAACCCTCTCAACACGAAGGTCCCAATTAGCAGTGTTTTCAATTGTTAAATCTATTGTTGTCTGGGTGCCATTCTGGTCATAGTGTTCCCAAAGAGATGGTGTGCAGCCATTTTGAATTTGATATCTAGAAACAAAGAAATATGCCTTCTCTAATGTGTCGTCATTAAAGATTTCTCTTGCCATTTTTAGACAGTATTCCTCAATGTCTGGGTCTAGGGATATTGACGATTCCCATCTACCTATCATCGTGTGATATTGCTTGTTGCCACTTGGGCCAAGTTTTAAATCATCTACAGATTTTTTTACTCTTTTAAATAATTCTTCTGGCAGAAAATTATTGATTAATTGTGGCTCATCAACCAGCGGCGTTGGCAAATCAAACTTAATTACGCCGTCACGCCTTGGCATAAATCACCACTTATTGAGTGGACAAACAGCATGGCCAAGCCTTGCCTTAAGCGGCATTATGCATCCACACTCGCGACATTGGCTTGTTTTGCTAATAAATGAATCGCAACCCTTGCAAATTTCAAGCCTTGCAGCAACTACATCGTCTGGGACGTGCATTCCAGGATTCAATAGATGCCATGGCCGCGCCTGACCTTGAGCAGCAAGTTTTTTCTTAAACTTATCCCAGTTTGTTTCAGGTTGGTTCTGTGAAGTTTCCATTTGAGTATCCCCATCCAGCCATAACCGCGTAGTTGTCAGCCTCTATCCTTGCAAGTGTAGCCCCACTTGTTAGCGCGGCAGCAAGAAGTTCACTTGAGATATGTAATACGTATTGAGTATTGCCTTCTTTTTGAATTTCTATTACTGCGTGTCCTTCTTGAACATTGTGATTGCCAGATTCAGTTACGTCAACAATGTTGCCACCGTTTAGGGCTTCCCAAATTGGCGGGTAGGTTGGGAATGTTGCCACTACCTGATTGCCCATTATCACCGCAACTGCGACACCCAAAGAAGAGCCCTTTTCCAAGCCGCGTTGCTCGGAGGGAATCCACCTATACCCACACTCGACCCCATCGTAAAAAAGCCCAGATGTTTCTGTAATCATTTCATCCTCACAATTTCGTTAGTAAATGCTTATTCTTCTGGAGCGTGAAAAGAAGTCCCATCGTATGTCCACCCAGGCAAAACCTCTGGTGAATCAGTAACTTCGACAACTGTTGGATTACTAGAAAGTCCAGCGGCCCACATAGGCGCTTTTGAATCATAATCATCCTGCATTACAAGTTGCATAAATACATCGCCTTGAGCGATAAATACGAAACGACGGCGTGCCATAGTTGTTAAATCTTATCCTATGCAGGTATTGGTCGCTACACACGTAAATCCTGGTTCGCATGGCGGGTCACAGACAGGAGGAGGGCTTACTGGCGGAGTAACAGGAGGTGTCACCGGCGGAGTAACTGGCGGAGTAACTGGCGGCGTGACCGGCGGAGTAACAGGCGGCGTGACCGGCGGAGTAACAGGCGGCGTGACCGGCGGAGTTACCGGCGGCGTTACCGGGGGAGTGTAGATGCCGTTACAGTCATTCGGCGCGTTCTGGAATGGCGCAAGGCATTGATTTTCATAACCACAAATTTCGTTAATGTAAAGGAACGTCGTGCATAGTTGACCCTCATAGGAAGGTTCCACTGGAGATACTGGGTCAACCGGGGCAACTGGACCAACTGGGTCGACCGGGGATACTGGGTCAACTGGGCTTGGCGAACCAGCGCACTCTTCAAGACAATAAATTGTTTCCGTGTTGTCATCATGAACAATGCGGGCAAATAACGTAAGGGTATCTGCGTCCCAAAAGAATCCGATTCTGTCCGTGTAATCATTTGCTTGATATTGAATTCCTTCTTTCCATACTGCAAGTTTTTCTGTTGTTGCCGGGTTGCCATCAGATGCCCACAACTCAAGTTTTTCCCATGTCAAAATTGATTTTGAACCAAATGAGTCAATGCTTTCTGGACCATTCAATTTCATTCCTGCCGCGTCATACCCTTGACTGTCCGCCCATCCTTCAGCAGAATCAAGGTTTCCAATAAACATATTCCCCAAGAATGTGCCGCCAAGTTGTAGATATCCAGGTTGTATTTCCAGGTCTCCGATTTTTCCTGTTGCTGCAGTCATGTAACCAGCATTTGTTACCGAAAATGGAGCATTGCTTATGCTGGCGGAACCGGACCACATGTCTCCATTTGCACCAACGTGGAAAGATGTGGCGTCAAAACCACCAATATCAATTGTTGAACCAATAATTTGACCAGCAAAATATCCGTCAACTGTGTAAAGGTCACCAGTCACGGAACTAATTTGAGTTACCAAATCTCCGGCGTTATTGAATGCTCGGAGTCCTGAAGAATCTATGATAATTCGAGGATTAGATGTAGATGTTTGGAGCGTTGGTGCGGTAAGTGTTCCTTGAACCCATGTGCCATTTCGTACTGTTACTGAGTTGAGTTCTGCATCTCCAGATGCTTCAATTGTCCATCCGCTTGTGTCTGCAACATAGTTGTTTGAGCGGATTGCTCCGTTGAACAAGACCTGAGCGCTTGCCGAAGCGGTGAAGGAAAACGGAGGAGATGGCACGCCGGACTGACCGTTTGTCGTATATGGAAGAATTGTAAATTGGTATTCTCGCCCAGGAGCAGCAAGATTCTCAAACACTGCAGAGTTTTTGTCTGCGGCAACCGTGGCCGAGTGACGCTCAACAATTCGAGTTACGTCTCCGACAGATGCTGTTCCTGTTGGGATGTCTGGGCCTACGTCGTCAAATGTAAAAAAAGTTGCTGACGCACTTGTCAAAAACACAAGAGTTCTGTCAAAGTATCCGTCTGTAGTGCCAGTGATATTGATTAAGTCGCCAACATTAAAGCCATGCTGGTCATCGACTTCTGCATAAGCAATATTTCCGTCACGGTAGATGTCGACAATTGGATAACTAATTGCTATTCCAACACTGTTTTGCTCTTCTCGGTAAACAATCGCTTCGTAATGAGTAGCGCTTGTGTTGTCTGGGGATTCCCAAGAGGCAACAACTCTGTTGCTCATCCCAACAACTTCAGCGCCAACAGAAGTTCCTGTTGGCGCCAACGGCTTTGATGATGTGCCGCGAAGCGTAAATGTTGGTATTTCAGCAGCACCGAGACGCCCGTAGTTTGCTGCGTACTTTAGGTTGCTTGCAATATCCTGAAAGATGTCTCCGAAAGTGACTTCAATTGTTTCGTTGCCGTTTTCGTCGATAGAAGCACTTATCGCACTGATAATTCGTTCGCTGAATACTCCTGTATCAATTTCCACGAGTACTTTGTCGCCAATGTCAAAGTCTTCCCACGCGGTCATGCCGTCTCGCTCAGCAAATGATGTGGTTATTTGCAACTTGCCATCGCGAACCTGGCGAACCGCAGAGGCAGTGATATTTGCAACGGCCGGAGCATCTTCCGACGTATTCTCAATAAACATTTCACGGAAACCGTAAGTTCCTGTGCGGTCAGAGATTTGCCTATCCAGATTGAACCCGTCCGAGCCATAAACAACTGTTCGTAGTTCAGAAACTGACGTTCGTGTTTCTACGGTCTCCAGCATTGGAAGACTAAAAATGAGTGCTGCAGAACCACTGGTCATGTCATCGCCAAATGGTTCGTCAAACACAATTGTGTCAGTGGTAAACGGCCTTACTGCAACACTGATAACGCCGCTTGGCGAGACATGCCAATCCACGCCAGTATTTGCGGAAACTTCGTTTATTACATCAAGAAGAGTTCGGCCAACTGCAATGTTGAAGTTTCCTCCATCTCGAACGACTCGCCCTTTCGAGTCTGTTTTACCCAAAGATGATGTGAGGGTTGCATCAAGAGAAAGTGGCCAGTCAACCGCGTATCCGATTCCTCCACGGCCGTTAAGAGTTTTGATTGCGCCAAAGTCTTCCTTCTTTGTCGAATACTCATAGCCAGTATCTGCTTCTGTAAAGAGGATGTAAAAGGCAGATATTCCAGTGAACGCACCAAGCGAAACTTCGGTCCAGACAATGCTTACTGAGCCAACTTGATTTGATGATGTCAGACCACCATTTGATGTAATAGCAAAAGATTTATACCCATTAGTTGTTCCTTCATTTACGAAGGCTGCGTTGCCGACTTCAAGGTCTGAGATTGGACTTCCGTCTGCCCTTGCAGTGCGCTGAATAACCCAAGGATTTGAAGAGCCACCAATAGAAACAATCCAATAGACACCGTTATGGGCTTGTGTTGTTTGGTTTTTTACAAGGATGGTGTCGCCGACGACCAGGTCTGTAACGCCATCAATTCCGGAGTTGTTTATAGAACCATTGGCAGTTGCTGTAAGGCGTGCTCCAGCACCAGCCACATCTGTCTGTGGACCAGATTCATAGGTGGCAGAGAGATTGCCAGTCGTTGCAACTCTTACGTTATATGCGTAACCGGGGAACAGTCGGTCAAAAAACTTCGGTCGCTGTGTTGTGCCTGCAGTTGCTCGTGCCTGATTGCTGAAATCCTCTGGAAGGACAATTCCCCACCCAAGAGCAGAAGCAATGCCGCGCCCACCAATAACAAGCGGCTGACTTACTCCGGCGCGGTCAACTTGCACATCCTCAATAAAAAACGTAAATACCGGGTCTCCATCTCTGCGAACTTGCAGAGCGTATGGACCGTCAAGCAAAGAATCTCCACGCTCTGCTTGAAAAGCATCAAAGAATGGGTCTGAAAAATCGTGCTCCAAAGTTGCTGAGCCAACGTCGTTTAATTGGTCGGATAACTGAATTGACTTCCAGCGCGGCAAATACGCAATTGTTTGGTTTGGGTCGTTTGCTAGAACAACCCAAACATCCCAGGTTGTTTTAGCCATTAGTAATAGGCCTTCCGATAGGAAATTGTCACTGTTCCGGACCCGGATGTGCGGCTACATGAAATCGTGTTGCTTAATGGGAATATCTCAAACCATGATTGACGAGCGCCAGCACGATACAAATTGGCAATATCATTAACGTTATTTTTCTTTAGCGTCAAAGCGTCAGTATCAATAACAACAGATTGTCCAGTTGGTATTGTGCCGTTGTAACCAATTGCTGTTTGACTCGAAGCGTAGGTTTCGTTAACAAGGCGAGGATTGGTCAGATTGTTAGTGGAAGTAAAAGTAATTGTCATATAGGTAATCGGCGCAGTGCCTACTGCGCTCGCGGACATCGGAACCGCAACCGGAGTGGTGGAGAAGTTTGCAGATGCTGAAGTGCTTGTAAGGGCAAACCATCTTGGGTCAGGAAACTGAACATCAACTGTAAATTCAGTTACGTTCAAGTCACGATGGTCCGAAACAGTTACTGCGCCAACAACTTCACCGTAAGCAACTCGCGAAGAATAATTCAAAGGGTTGTCTGGATTGATGCGAACATGGGTGACCGTAAGAAGTTCAGGCATTTCGTTAAGCAGATTAAAAACCGTGTCGTAGTTTTCGTTGAACTGTGAGCGTCGTCCAGCCTCAGTCGCTGCGACCGAGCCGCTTACTGGGTCATTGTCACTAACCCAAATGGTCCATGTTTCTGTACGTGTGTCAAGCCGTTTTTCACGCCATTGTGTTCCGTGAATAATGGCCGAGCCAACATTTTCTCCCTTTTTAGCGGGAATGCCGCGCTCAACACTTGAAAGCATGTAGCCGTGAGTGGCAAGTTCTACCCCATTGACGTCGTACCACTCAAGAACATTTGGAAGCGCTGTAGACACCTATATCACCCGAACAATCCACTGTTTGCCAGAACCTTCATGCGGCGGGTGATTGAATCTTCCGCTGCTGCAGGTACTGGGTTATTGACCGTGACAATAATAGGCTGGCCAGACGACGTCTGTGGTGTCGCTGTTTGACGTTGTGTGTTTCTGGTGTATCGCTCAAGAGCGGAATTCGTGACGATTGTTCCGGAAACCTTTGGAATAAACATTTCCGGGCCACGCTCCCCAACAACATATGGCATTTCACCGGAAACAGGCCCACCAACAGCCCTAAAGCCCGCAAGATACTTATTCCATTCACTATTCAAAATGCTCTTGTATCGAGTATCGAACGCCCCAGAGGCAACCAACTGGTTCCGGAACTCTTGGCCGCCTCCTGCATACTGGCCGCCAAAACTTGCCAATGTGGCGTTCTCGACCGACTTCTTATTTGCACTCAGCCATTGCGAATATGTCATCGGCTTTGTGCCAAGTCCGCTTTGTGATGAGTCTGGGTTTATCCCGCCACCGCCGCCGCCATCAACGATTGCAGTAACTGGAATTCGCAAAACAAGTGGCGACTTGGCAAATGATTCGTTCGCCGAAAACTGGATTGCCTTAAAAATTGCTGGACCCAATGAGTTAAGGTCCTTCCACATTTGACTGTCTTTATTGAGGAGCCCGGCAGCAAGATTTTTAAATTCAGCCCCAATGCCGGCGGTCAGTGTATTGAGATTTCCACCAGCCTTTACAATCTTTGCAAATACTCCGTCTGGACCGTCAAGAGTTGTGTTGAATGCTTGACCAGTTACTTCAATATTGTTACCAAGAGTAGAAACATAACCGCCAACAGTTGACACATAGCCACCGTATGTGCCAACTTGGGTTCCAAGGGTGGTTAGGTTGGTTGTGCCAACTTGCAACTTGCCACTAGCAATTCCAGTCGCTGTTGCCAAATTGTTATAAACAGTCTCAAGTTCTTTATGATTTGCGTAAAGTTCTGCTGCTGCTTCTTGTACTCCTTGGTAAGCGGAAAGGACGTTTACCGTTGCATCAGCAAGATTAAGTTGTTTGTTTTCAACATCAACAGATGCATCGATGAACTTGTTTTGCGAATCAATAACTGTGTCGTTTACCTCGGATGCTGCTGCACGCGCTTCAAATAGGGCGATTTCTGCATCTACAAGTTGGACATATGATGCGCGCCCCATTGCATAGTCGCGTGAGACACGTTCAAATTCCAATTGCAATTCATCAAGTTGTGCTTGTTCGTACCCTGTTACTTGTGCGCCTCCACCAACGCCAAAGCGCGTTTCCGCATACTGCTGTTCACGAGCGGCTCGTTTTCTGCGGTCATCAAGCGCTCGCTGCATGTTGATGAGTTTTGCCAAGTCGGCTTGAGCCTTGCGGAAGTTTAACTGCGACTTGATATAACCAGAAAGTGAGCCAATAATGTCCTTCATTCGACCCATTACTGCTTTTACGTAATCTGTGGCGGGTGTTTCGACATTGTCTTTTTGCTCAAGGAACTTTTTGAAGAAAGCGCCAGCACCCCTATAGCCACCCTTCTTGTATGCGTTCATAATGGCATTTTGCATTGACTTCTCAATTACACGACCAGAACGACCAGCCATTTCTGCCTGGAATCCAACAGCGACACCTTCTGCGGACGGTGTACCAACTTCTTTTGCCATTACCGTTGACGGGCTCTTGATGCCGAGGCGGCGCTTCAGACGAGCAATTACATCATCGCCAACAGCGTCAATCGCTTGCGAAACATATGGTCGACCATTTTCAATACCCATGGCAAATCCAGCCATGAGGTCATTGCCGACTTGTTGCATTTCCTTGCCTTGTGCATCTTTTGCGCCAAAAAGAGTTTTAATTATGTCCGGCATGATTCCATCACTGCTCGTACCAAATTGATGCATTTCCAAGAACTTAGTAATGTCCACTTCGCTCAATCCGGCTGCCATTCCGTCCCCAACGATTCGAGCAATTCCTTCGCCTAGCGCACGTGTTGCTCCAGCCTCGTCTCCAGCAAGTGCAAATTGATTTACGACCTCAAGAACACTGTCCATTGCATCAAGAAGGCCTTCTTGGGCCTTGTCGGCGTTAACACTTCCGGAGAACAGGTCGCCACCGGCTTTCGATGCATCCTCCCTGAAGTTACGCATAGAATCACGGAAGTCAATTTGTGCTTCTGTCATTCCTCTCGTGACACCCATAAGGGCTTCTTGGCCTCGTTGGAAATTCTTAAGTGCTGCTTGCGCTGCATCAAAATCATCAACCAGACCCTGTATTTCAGGATGCAAGCCTTCAGAGAAACGGTCGCCAAGAGCAGTTACCGCAGTATCAAGGCTGTAAACGCTGCGCACAACCTCCTCTGATTTAACGCTCATTTCCCCAAGGGCATCAACTAAAACTTTTGCCGATGCGGCAGCACCTTTTGCGCCAGATGGGATAGCCCTCATTCGGTCTCGAAGAACCTCTAATATTTCAAGTGCGCGCTGTCCCTCAACACCAAATGTATTTTCAATAAACTTAATGGCAGCAGTTTCATTTGCAGTCTTTAGAAAAACATCCCTAAAGTTTCCGGCCGATTCGCCAACAAGTTCAAAATCTCCAGTCAGACCCTTAAGTGCTGGACCAACGATTTGAGAAATAACTTCTGCTTGAGTATTTGAGGATGTTCCAGCAGATTCAAAATATGCTTGCCACTTTCTAATATTTGCAACAAGCGGGTTGAGTTGTCCAGTATTTTGAATTGTGTCAGTAAATGCTTGACCGTACGCACCAAGCGCTTCTTTGCTTCGGTACGCATGTTCTTCCATTTCTGTGTCGGTAACTTTTTTAATAAATGTTTCGAGTCCATCGCCAGCCTTAATTGATTCGCTGGAAATTACATCTGCCCCACTTGCCACAGCAGATGCAAGAGCCTGAAATGTCTCCGCATTGGTAAGTGGGTCACCAAATGCTTCGTTGTAGTCAACACTTGCGCCAAGTTCTCTAAAGGCTTTTGCAACATCTGGTCGCACCGAAAGCATCAGGGCAACAAAAGTGTCTTTAAATTCTTTTGTATTTCCGGCAAATGCGGTATCAAGCATTGACTGGATATATAGCGCTCCTGCTTGTGCGCCCTGCTTTGTGACCATGCTCTTAAAATCAGGAATGAGGTCTGGCGACTGTTCTTCAATTTCTTCCCTCATTCGCTTAACAGCCGCCATTGCATCGGCGTTATCCGTATTAATTGTTACGTCAAATACAAGATTTGACCTTCCGTATTTAACGGCTTCGTCTAGCAACGTGTTTAGTTTTCCAACACTTCCCGCAAGAGAGTCAGCGCCTTCCTTACCACTATTGAACATTCCAGCAATAAACTTGAAACCCTCAAACAACAACAAGCCAATTGTTAGAACTGGGATGATATAAGCCATTGATTTAGTCAAGAAATTCATGGAGAGGGCAACCATTCTGATTGAGCCTGCCAAAAATCCGTTTGCCGCAGTCCATGCACCGATTGACTTTGTTACTGTTCCTGTAGCCGTACTAGCAGTCATTGTTGCTGTTGTGTATTTTGTAATCGCGCCAGTTGTTGCGTTGTATCTAAATTGAGTTCCGAACAATGTAATATTTAAGTTTGAGCCCAAGCGAATGAGTGCCGACATTGTTTTCATAACTGTTGCAAGTGCAGCAACAGCGATTACCGCACCAGCGGCAACACGAGCAAATCCCCTACCAAATCCAGTTCCCAAAAATGCGCCAAAAGTTTTGGTTATCGCGGTTCCAAGTTTTAACAACGATGTTATGACTGGCTTTAAGCCTTCGCCAAGTTTAATTAACATTGTCTGTTGTTCCGCCATCGCCTTATTAAATTGCGCATCTGTTGTATTCGCGTAAGCAGAAAATGCATAATCCAAGTCTCCAGTGGCAGATTGCATGCGCTCGAAGATTTGTGCATTTTCTTCTGCGGCAGGACCAACCAAAGAAAGCACTGCCGTAAGGGCTCGTACGTTTCCGAATACTTTTGTAAAGTCCGCAGCGTTTTCAATGCCGCCAAGTTGGTCTCGCAATTCAATCAGGGCCGGAAATAAACCTTTTTCTTGGATATTCTTGCGAATTTCGTCTGCGTTAGTTCCAACACCAGCAAGAACTTCTTGCGCTTGCTTTGATGGCTTTAGCAACTGAGACAATGTTTGACGAACATAAATAGCAGCAGTTCCAGCGGACAAACCACCTCGCGAAAGAGCGGCGATTGCAGCAGATACGTCTTCAAATGATGCGCCGTATGCCGCGGCAACTGGCAAAACCTTACCGAGTGCCGGAGCAAACGTATCTGCTTCCGCCTTACCTTCACGTACAGTTGCAACAAGAATGTCAGTGGCTTTTGCCGCTGAGTAATTTTCTTGTCCGTATGCATTCAATGTAGAAGTGACGGCGTCGGCAACAGTGTTAGTTGTTCCCAGACCAGCAGCGGCCGCCTTTGCTGAAGCCTCAAGTACTTCAAGCGCAGTGCTTGCCTCTTTAATACCGGCAGAAGTGATGTAGTAAAGAGCGTCAGCGAGTTCCAATGGTGCTCTGGTTGTTTCTCCGGCAAGAGAAAGAACCTTTTCTCGCATCGTGTCAATGCTGTCACCACCAACGACGACCAAGCCCCTAATGCGGGAAAATGCCAACTCAAACTGTCTCTGCATTTGAATTGCCTGTTTGCCGGCATTCATAAATGCACCAACAACCGTGTACTTCATCAGGGTCGCTGTCATTCGCATTGCATCGCCAAGAGTTCTGGTGGATATTGAACTGGCAGCAAGCGACTTGCTCATTGAGCCGCCAGCGCGCGTGACGGCGCTCATTCCGCGCGCAGCAGCATTTACACCAGTGGTGGTGATGCGCACCTGTACGTTAAGTGGGCTTACCCCACCAGTTCCTGCCGCGGCCATATAAATATTTTCGCACAGGCTGTGGAAATGTCAAATTTGCGAAAAGCCTTACTTTTCTATCTTTAGCCCCATCTGAGCAGCAAAGGACATAAGTTGTTCTTGTCCTGCTCGCTGCTTCATCCAGCCACGCGCTTCAAAAACTACGCCCAACTGGGCCGGACTTAGTTCCCAGAATTCTTCGAGCGGCTGGCCCGTTTGGGCCCAGAGTCCGAGCCACTGTTTCCAGTCTGCAAATCCGGTAGTGCTTGGGCCAGACTTTCTGCCAGACGCTTTTTGTTTTCTTCGGCGAGTGCGATTGTCTGAGTGAGCATTCGACTCGCCACGATAGGGTCCACGCCATTGGCAATTGACCACGCCGTTCCAATCACGTTTGAGTAGCCGACAATTTCTCCATCAAGCATTGCTTCGCCAACATCGTAAATTGAGCGCTTCAGAACGAATGCAAGTGTCTGCCTGAGTGTTGTGTATGGCTTTTGCTCAAGTGTTTCTTGCCATTTTTCAAGATTGCCGAAAAATTCTTCAATGTCAGAAATTGAATTGTTTGTGAATCTGACGTGAATCGTTTCGGTGATTGGCTCACCTTCTTCTGTCGTCAGGCGACCCCAATCTTCTTCGGAAGGTCCGGTTTTTGTTGTTTTTACAAAAAGGCAAGGGACGCCTTTGTTCTTGAGTACTAGCGGTGTATAGTCCATGCACACAGCATACATACATAGTCATAAACGCGCAAACGCCAGTCTTGGGGCCACACAAATCCCCAAGACTGGCGTGAACGCCAGCAGAACTATTCAGTTATTAAGCGGAAAGACCCGATGCAGCCTCGCGGAGCGTGACTGTTCCGAAGCCGATACCTGTTGCAATCGGGAGGATTGCTTCGGCGTCGAACGACGGTGTCGAGAAGTTGTCTGTCGAGCCGGACATAATCGTGCCACCAGTAATCTGGCACTTGTTCAGCGTGAAGACCATTTCTGCAAGGTCGGACTCAAGGTCGTTGACCAAGACTTCAATCTTGAAGTACGGAAGGGTGTCGCCATCGAACTCGTAAGCCGCTGCTTCAGCCGAACCGCTGCCCGATGTCGTTGTCGAACCACCGAAGATGGTTGCGAGAACATCGAGGCTCAATTCGCTGTATGTTGCGGAGAAGTTGAGACGGTCGACCTTACCCTTCTTGGCAAGAACCTTTCCGTCACCCTTCAACTCAACCGAGATGAAGTTTGGCTCAACCGAGACTTCCTGGATACCAGGAACGTCAACGGCAGCGCCGTAGGTGATGCCACCAGTGGCATCTGATGCGACGGGGTAGACCTTGCAGTCATGAACGTCAAATGAAATTGTTGATGTGGATGCAGCCATTGTTATGACTCCTTTGTTCTGCTAGTTATTCACTTTCGTGAACGGGTAAAGTCTCACAGGTTTATATGTATAGATGAAGTATTCTCTACGGATTTACTTTCGCCCAAGTCTTGTGATTGACAATGCCCGTTTCTTCCAGACCAACTTTCTTCTGGAACTCCTTCACGGCCTGTTCAGTCTTTGGACCGAAGTCGCCGTCTGTTGCGCACTTCACTCCTGCTTTGTTCAGGAGTTGCTGAAGAGTTCTTACTGCGGCGCCGCTTGAGCCGACCTGCAAAATCGGATTTGACGCCGCGTTTGCTTTTCCCCTCTTGACAGCCTCTCCACCGCTCTGCGGAGCAACGGCTGGTGTTGTGATGGGGCGAGGGGCTGCAGCAGGTTCTGCTGCTGGTGCTGCAACTTCACCTGGCTTGCACACTTCGGCAGGATTTGCGTCCATCCATGCCTTTACGGCTTCTGGAACATCATCGCCTTTGGTATAACGAATATGCCATGGCTCTTCTGGCACCACTTCCCAACTCCAGCCAAACTTGCGACAGTTTGCAATCATCCACTTGAGGCGCTCACCACTTGCCGTATGAACGTCAACAGCCAAACCGCTATTGTGCTGAGATGTGCCTGGGGCCGCAAGGCTGGCAAGTTTTTCAGACTTCTTGTACCACTTCACGCCTTCAAATGTGCGTGTGCTATTGCCGTTCGGCTCTTTTGTATAGCGCTCAAGAAACACCTTGAGTTGTGCATCGTACGAACGATACAGGTCGCCGGCAGATGTTGGCTTAAGTTCAACGCCTTCCGCAGCAGCAGCGGCTTTGAGTGCCTTCCAAGCATTTGCGGCGAGCCAGTGCAGGCGTCCACCATCGACTTTGGAAAGAAGTCCATCTGGCAATCTTCCTGGCTTGTGTCCGGCAACATCCTTTGGTGGTGTCAGTTTGTCAATGTACAGTTCGGACATCTTCTATCTCCTATTGGTGTGCTGGATTTTCTTGTTCAACTTTTGCAAACACCTGGTTCACTTCATCTTCAGACAGTTTTCCGTCAGTAAGGAAAGCACGAGCCAAGCCTTCAAGAACATTCGCCACGCCGCCGATTCCTGCCATAAATACGGCCTTCTCCATTGATACGCCAGCAATGGTGCCTGCGCCAATGACTCCGAGACCGGTCACAACGAAAGTTGCGAAGATTCGCAGAATTACATTTTTGATGAGTTCCATAATTATTCAGCCAGAGTGTGCGCCCAGCGGAGTGTTTACGCACTGAGCGCACACACCGAGGTAGCGATACCTATTTCTTGGCTTCCTCCTTTTTCGCAAGGAACGAGGCAACCGACGGGTCGCCGACCTTTGTGCTCGCCCATGCAAAAACGGCGGCAGCAAGCGGCATCAAAAGAGCCGTGAGTGTTGGGTCGACGTTGTACTTGTCGCAAAGGTAAACAACGACGCCGAGTGCGCCACCCTTAACGACTTGGTCGATTGTCTGGTTCTTCTTGTCCATGATGACTCCTTTGTTAGGGCATAACGCCACTAACAGTCTCAACTAAGGAGTCGTATAGCCGGACTATGGTCCGATTTATTCTGCTTTAGCCAAAAGCCTCTTCATCAAATCTTTGACAACAGATTGCTGCTCAACTTCATCACCTTCTGTAACTGCATCAACGATTTTTCTCTTTGCATCAACGAGGTCATAGATATCTTCGTCAATCGTGTCTGCGGCAAGTAGATACCACGCTTGCACATTGTTCTTTTGACCGATTCGGTGACAGCGGTCTTCTGCTTGGTCATGCTCGCCTGGCGTCCAGCCCATTTGAACAAATACAACATCTGAACCAGCAGTAAGTGTGATACCAACTCCACCAGCCTGCAAGTTGAGAACAATCACTCGTGCTTCCTTGTCATTTTGAAAAGCGTCAACTGCGCGCTGTCGCTCTTCGAGCGTGTCGCGACCAGAAACCCTAAAGCCTCCGTATTTGTTTGAAAGGTGGTCAACTACATCAACGTTGTGGGCGAACACAACAAGTTTGCGGTCGCATGACTCCAAGAAAGAATCAATCCACTCTTCTACCGCGTCCATCTTTGCCCACGCCGCAAGTTTTTTTAGAACCTGCGTTCTTGCCAGATGTTCAGATGAGTCTTTTGCTTTGTAGCCGTTTGCGCTTAGGAATGAGACAAGGTCATTTTCTGCATTTCTGTAGTCCTTGAATCCAGCACCGGATACATCAAGGTGAACGACATTTCGCACCTTGTCTGGAAGTTCTTGTAGCACCTCGTCTTTTGTTCTGCGGATGTAGCAGTTCTGACGGAGTTTTGTATTCAGTTCAACAAGGTTGCTGGCACCACCGGTATCCCAGCCAAATCCATTGTGATGAGCATTTGCATACCGTTTCAGGAATGACCACTTACCACCAAAGCGACTCAGCATTCCCATAATCTCCAACTGAGATACAAGTTCTGCTGGTCGGTTCATAACTGGAGTTCCGGACAAAAGAAGAACTGCGCCAGACCTGCTTACCGAAGCGGCAATATCTTTTGCTGCCTTGGCACGTTTTGATGTCGCATTTTTTACATAGTGCGACTCATCAAGTATCAGTCCATTTGGTTCTAGGTGCTTGATTGGCTCAACAAACTTATACAGAATGTCGTAGTTCACCACGTTCACATCACATGAAACAATATCAGTTTTCCCAGATACAACATTGACCGTTCTGTGGGGCAGCCATTTTGCAAACTCTCTGCGCCAGTTTTCCTTCAGGGATGCAGGGCACACGATGATTGCCGGGAATGCATCCTTTGATTCCAGCGTTGCAATCGCCTCAACCGTCTTGCCAAGACCCATCTGGTCAGCGATAAGACACCTTCCAACTGTTGATGCATATGCAACTCCGGCCTTTTGATAAGGCATAAGAGTTCCAGAAAGAGTGGGGATTACCACATCTGCATCGGTAGATGTGGACGCCTCAAGCAATTCAGTTTCGCGCTTTGCTGCCTTTAGCAGCGTGTCGCGCAGGGACTTGGAAATCGAAAACCCGTATTTGTCTGCAATCTCAACTGCGCTCAGCGAGGGCGGGGCTGTCCATACCCGCTTCTTTACATCCCACAAGCGACCTTGAAGTTGCTTGATTTCAGCAACAATATCTTGGTCGTAGGGAAACTCAAAGACAAGACGGCCGCTCTTTGAGACCGTTATTGTTCTGGTCGTATCTACGGTTTGTTCTTCTGCAACTATTTTCATATCATCGAATTCTTTCGTTGTGTTGAACTTGTACTGCTTTATCAAAGACGCTACCTGCTCTTTGCTTGAGAGCGGAGCCAGCCACATGCTTGCTTCTTGGTTCCATAGGGCGCCAGGTATTTTTTGTAGTTCGCCTATCAGTTGCTCATCGTACTCGCACTCAATAGCAAACACTTCGCCATTTGTTGAGACCCTATTGACTCCCTTTTGGCGAAGTTCTGACATTATTGATGTTGCATCTGCACCTAAATAATTCTTGGGTCTTGGGGGCGGAACTATTTGGTCATAGTCAATTCCATGACTTTTGAGTTGGCCAACATAACGTCCAAGAACCGTCCAGGCTATGTACGAAATTGCTGGCGACCACTTTGTGTCCGGAAGCAACGAAGCGAGCGCCCCGAAACGAGAATCTGCCTTACTGAAACCAACACCATCCTGCTGCTCTGCGCCATCGCACAGACCTGCAATTTTTCTAAATGCCGTTGCTAGTGGCTTTACATCGTAGGCATTTGTTATGCCTGGACTGTCGACCATAGCCTGATGTCGTGCGGTTCTGCTGTGTACTCGCCCTCAAACGACGCGCGCTTGTGTTCAATAATCGCCTTGTAAAGTTTGGCGTTTTCTTCCACGAGGTCTAGCGAAGTTGTGTCGGCAAGTATCGTTTTTACTTCGGAGAGGCGCTTACTAATCCCGTTCCGGTACCGCTGGGATTTGCGGACCCACTCGTCAAACTTTTGCTTTTCTTCGTAGTAGTCATTTGCGTCTTTGATGCCGAGTTCCACATCTTTTGCCATCATGTCAATCCGGCTCTTGTGGAACACAACCTGAGACTCGCTATCTGACAAGGCTGTAATTAGCGCATGGCACCATGCCAGCCGATTTTCTTCGGCGTGAAGCCATTCAATTTCATGGTCTGTTGCCAAGCCTTTGCACTCGCGCTTGGCCATATCGAGAACATCTAGTTCTGGTTGCATTTGCACCTCTTTGGGTTGGGGGTATTCGGTGCGCTTAGTCTAGCGTCAATCAGCCTTCTTCAGGCTCTTTCATGTGCAAATACATGGCGGCGGCGATTGCCAGAACTGTTGATACTCCAGCAATTCTCTGAATAGGCCCAGACAAAGTTAAATACACAACAAGTGAGCCAGCAATCGTAAAGCCCATGTTGAGCAAGCCGTAGACGAACTTCTTGATAAATGCTTTCCAGTTCATAACCTTCACCCCATTTACATATCTGTAAATACTTATACTCTTAATCCAATCCAGACCGTCGCCGGCAATTTCGCCAGCAGCCTCAGATTCTTCCTCTTCATTCCGTCTAGTGGCTGTGTCTTGCTTTGTAGTCGGAGAAGAACCGCTAGGGCCACCGGAACCACCGGAACTTGGCCCGATTGGACCACTGGCGCTCAGCGCGGCTGCGGATGCCGTGAGCAGGCTTGCGGCAACGACGGTACGACGCTGTCCAACATCGATGGTTTGGCCCAGCATCGTGTAATTATCAAATGCACCCTGGAATAGGTCCACAACCTCTTCAAACACCCCTCTAATGGCTTCTGGAGCGCTCTGGACGGCCTCTACGACTGCCTCTGCCTGCTCATCGCTAAGGCTTTCTGCGGATACCTGCTCAAAGACCGCCTCTGCTTGGGAGGAATCTATGGACTCAAGTACGGCTGCGCTAGAGGCCAACTCTGCAGCCACCGAGGAATCAACACCAGCGCTTAAGACCGCCTCAACCACAGCGACAATCTTCTCCTTTTCTTCCTCTGTGAGTTCTTCAACTGGCTTGTCTTCTGAAATTGAGTCAAGAATGGCCCCTACGACGGCGACCAATTCCTCTTCGTCAGTGATTGATTCTAGAACTTCCCCAACAGCCTCAATGATTTCTTCCGCCGAAGCATCATCATTAAGAACTGCATCTAGTTCCTCAACTATTTCTGTTACAGTTTCATCTTGTGGGGATTCTGATTCTGTTTGGCTTTCTTGGTTTTCTGGTTCTGTCGTCTGTGGCTCTTCTTGCTGTCCTGCTTCTTCATCAAGTGGAAGAGTTTGCTCCTCATCAGGCTGAGTCTCAATCGGAGTAGTCGTTGCTGTTTCGTCTTCTTCTTGAGGCGGTAAAGTCGTGGGTGTCGTTACTGAAGGCTCTTCGTCTTCATCGGGAAGAGTCGTATCAGTCTCATCAGGCACAGTCGTTCCAGGCTCGGTCTCTTCTGGCTCAGGAACAGTGGTTGTCGGGGGAGGCGTTGTCTCCACGGGAGGAACAGTCGTCGTGGTCTGAGGGGCGACATAAACAGTCGTAGTTGTCGTAGTTGTGGTTGTAGTAGTTGTAGTTGAATTCGGGTCAATAACAGTTGCATCAACAGTTACTTCGGGTCCGTATACACACGGACCTACGCCTTCGCCAGAGAAGCAACTTTGATTTCCCGCTTTAATGCCAAAGCGCACAGGTCCAAATCCAGTAGTTACGGGGTTGCTTCCAGAAAACATTCCAGTACTTAGCGAGTAGTTGGTGCCTTGGTTAGTCCACACACCCCAGCCACCTGACGTTGTTCCGCCAATTTCATCAAGGTCGTAAAAACTAACTGAGTAGCCGTAGACATTTAAGTTGCTTGATGCTGGAGCATCCCAGTCAAGGTCTATGCTTCCATCTGCGTTTGCTACAGCAGTGAGATTTGTGACTGCGTTGTAATATGGCGCAACCGTCGTTGTTGTAGTCGGCGGAACAGTAGTAGTTGTGGAAGTAGTCGTAGTTGTAGTCGTTTCAATTGCAGGGGCAGTTTCATTATTTGGCTGCACGCCACCAAATGTTGTGCAATTGCTTCCATCTGTGGCGCAACGATTTGTTACGCCAGCCGTATCATCAATCATTAACACTGGAGACAATGCGGTGTCGCCAAGGTTGAAAGATGCAAATCCAAGTTTGTATGTTCCGGTTACGGAAACTTCATAAGTGGAGGTTTGCCAGCCAGTTGAACCGTATGAATTAACCGAGTAGTCGCCAGTTCCTGGATTTGTAAATCCCAAAAGTGCATACTGTGCTGTGTAGTTGTTAACTTTTATTACTGGAGTTGACCCAACCGTCACCGGAACAAGGGAAGTTATCGAGCCGTCGTTAAATGGAACATAGTCAGTACCGACATAGTTCCAGGACATCGTGTATGTAACATCTGCCGTCAACTCGACTTCTTTGGTAATCCAAGCAGCATTGGTTGGATTTGGGCTTCCGTTGCCGGATGCCTGTGCATCTGCTATCAATTCATTTTGTATTGCTGTTTGCGGTGAGCCGGACAAGCCGAGTGCTGACATTGCGGCCGAAAAGGTTGCCTCGTTATTCTTTGGCTGCAGTAAAGCAGCGTATGAATTGTTGTTTGGAGAAAATGTCCAACTTCCTGCTGCAACAGCAGGCGCATAATACTTATTTGGCTGACCGTTTACCGTTGGACTGCCCATCGCGCCGTGGGGGCCATGCGTAAATGTTCTGGAACCGTTAAAAACAGAAACACCTGTTCCATTTCCGTTAATGGATGCACCAAGAGTCCCAGTCTGTGAGCCTTTGTCCCACCCAGTTAGGTTGCCAGCCTCAAATCCAGCACCTTGTATCGATTGTGATGGTATTCCAGTTGAATCTGCTACGGCCGGATACACGCCTATCAGCGCAATAAGAAGGGACACCGGGCCAAGAATGCGGGCAAGTGCTTTTCGGTGGCGGTTCAGCGTAGACATTTTGCAACAAAGTTATGTTGCAAAAACAAATAGTCTTCATAAGACCCAGTACCTGTATAGGCAAACTACAAACTACTTATTTCCTTAAACACAGACACCCATTCCGGTCCAGTCTTTGACATAGTAAATTCTTTTTCAATAATCTTGTTTATCTTTTTTGACTCTTCTTCGCGTACCTTGAACTTCATAAGTTCATCAAAATGACCTATCCAATCGGCATCGCATTTTGCAATTCTTCCAACTCCCATCGATGAGAGATACTCATATTCCGGCAAAGCAGAAGCAACAAAAGGTATTCCAGAGGCGGCATACTCAACGCCTTTGATAAAGGATTTTGCCCTATTAAACGGAATATCATTTAGCGGTACTACACCGATGTCAAATTTTGCGTGGGCGTCCTGCATTTCAAACAGTGGAACCATTCCGCTAACTGTGCAGTTCTTGGGATTTATGCCAAGCCTCAAGTATGCCGCTGGAGCCCATATCAGGTGGCCTGCGTGATGAAATTTTATTTTATTTTTTTCCAAGTACGAATCCAAGAAAGGTTGCATTACCTCAAGGTCCATTGACCGCCACGGTGTAGCGCCAAGCCAGCCGATTACTGGCGCTCTGTTAACCGCTTTTAAGCGCTTAAATGAATTGTTCTGTATGGCGTTGCGAACCATAAATATTGGCTTTGACGGATACTTCTTTGAAAAGTAATCGCGTATAAATGGGGTTGAGCAAATTAGCGCATCAGAGACTTTGATTATCTCTGCGTATATTTCTCTATTGTTATCTTTGTTGGAATTTGGCGAACTGGATTGATATGCCAAATTGGTTGAATGCAGTTCGTCATAAAGGTCATCTATGTCAACAACTATCTTTTGACCACGTGACTGTGCCTTTGGAATTCGCTCAAGAACTTCCTTTGACATAATAACTTTCAACACAATAATATTGTTGTTGTTAGAAAAACTTTTATTCAATCTTTTGATTGCAAACTCTCCATTTGGTTTTACTGACAAAAATCCAAAAGCAGATGCAGCGCCAGCAAGATTTAACTGCTGCGACGGAAGTATGGACCGATACCAAGTGCACCCATTTGGAACATGCTGGCCGTCAACGACTGACCAGTCAAGAGATGCAAATCCAACATTCATTTTGGATAATTTGTTCATTTACTTGATGTCCATAATATTCATGAATACGTTTTCCCATTCTTTTGCAATGACGTCCATAGAGAATTGTTCTTTAAGTATTTCTTGAGAAACTTCTGCTTCATCATTTCGCATATTGTGATTCAGTAACTCATCAAAATGGTAAAGCCAATCCGACTCTGAATAGGCTACTCTCCCAATACCGCTTTGGGCAAGGACTTCGTATTCCGGCGAATAAGAAGCAACAAAAGGTATTCCTGCCGCCGCATACTCAAGGCCCTTCAGGTAGGACTTGGCATGATTGAACGGAATATTGTTCAGGGGAACAATGCCGATATCTATTTTCTTAAAAAGTTCTGGCAAGTTGAGTATTGGAATCATTCCTTGTGTCGTTGACTTATCACTTGGAGCCCCAATAAGTTCAGATGCTTTTTGCGCGCCGTCTATGTGGCCCGAATGGTGAAAGGTCAACTTATTTCGCAAGAGATAATCTCCAAAAAAGCCACTTAGTTGCTCCAGGTCATTGCCCCTCCATGGAGTTGCCCCGACCCATCCAATAACCGGTTTTTTGTAAAAGTGCTTTTTCTTCTTCCATCTACCCAGGTCAATTCCATTTCTAACCATAAATATCGGCTTCGATGGGTATTTGAGTTTGTATTGCTCATATAGAAATGGAGTTGAACAAATGAGGGCGTGGGCTCTATTAATTACTGAAAAGTAGATATCTCTGTTGTTCTCTTTATTTGTTTCTGGATTTGTAGTTTCAAATGCCCTATTTGATTCCGGCAAGCCGTCAAACCAGTCATCGATATCTACAACAATCTTTTGCCCGCTTGACTCTGCTTTTTCAATTGCGGTCAAGTTGGATATGTGCATGGCAAGTTTGAACACGATTATGTTGAGTCCACTTGCCGTTCCTTCTTGTGAATAAAGTGGCTTTCGTATACCTATGCCTATTTCTCCGCTAGAAGATGATGCAACAGTTCCGACAACAGCACCATGTCCAAACTTTTGAAGTTCTTTTAGCGGGAGCACACACCTATACCAAGTGCATCCATTTGGGATTAGCAGTTCTCCAACTTTGGACCAGTCCTGAGAAGCAAACCCGACAGAAAACTTAGACACATTCACAATGTAACTATTTTGTATCTAAACCAATGACAAAGTAATGTCCACCACCTAAATGGTCCGGCACATTTACTGGCGAAGCAAACACGTTACCGACTGGAATATGTCGATTCTCAAGGTTGCCATGCGTAAGTTTGGATGCATCTTCCCTGAGATTTTTTACCCACTTGATTGAATCGAGTTCCGATGTTTTTTGACTTGGGGATGGTGTTGATTCGTTCCTGCCTTGGGCAAACCAAGACAGATACGCATAACGAACACCTTGGATAACTGGCTTTATGCTGTGGCAGCCAGCATAAGAAGATGGGTACATGAGAATGTCTCCCACCTTTGGCTTGAATTCAATACCCCAAGGTGCATAAGAGACCTCTCCTCCAACATAATCATCATTGAGGATGACCGCTGCGGTGACAGTATTACAGATAGGGAAGGACGAAAGCGGAGTTGCGTTGTCTTCACCGTATGGCAAATCGCAGTCCGAGTGAGGTCCTATTCCTTGACCCTCTTCATATCTGATGAAATAACCTCTTGTTCTCCATCGAATTGAATTAATCACTACCGGGAATAGCGCAGCATACTGAACCATGCTTTGATAAAGGGCATTTTCCAACGAAAGAATGAAATCAACATGCTCTTTCGGCATGTCCTGATAAAGATAATTGTTGTACCTTATTGGAGCAGATTGGATGTCTTCATCTGAATATTCGTATAAACCGTTGTTTAGTTTTACATCTTTCGATATTGGCGATTCCGTGTACCCTTGAGGCAGTGTATTTTTTTCAATACCACTCATTACCTCTTTAAATAAATCTTGATTTATCAAAGACAAGTTTCCAAATTGGACAATTCCTGAGCCGTGATGATGGATGTTCATTACCAAATCCTTGATACGAGTGTGTGTAGGTGAGAACTGCCAGATGGGTCTTTTTTGTTGGCAAAAGCCAAAACATCCTCACGGAGTGAAGGCATGTACACATTAGTGGCCGATGAGTTAACCGAAGGGTCCACTACATATTCTCCAACTGCCTGATTTGGCGTTCCGTGCGCATACCAGCCCAAGTACGAGTACCTGTGCCCTCCAGTGACGGTTCTCACTTCGTGTCCTGCAACATAGTTGGAAGGAAACATCAGCACGTCACCCTTTTGTGGCTTGTATGTTATGTTCAAATAATTAAAGTGATGGTGGCCGCCAGTAAAGTTTTTTCCGTCTAATTCTTCTTCTGTATCAACGCAATCGTTGAGATAAATCAAACATGAAACACTGTTTCTTGTGGCCAACTGTTGCTTTGGGTGGTCAAAACCATATGCATAGTCGGCACTCGTATCGCTATGAATCCCCAAGTAAAGTCCGCCCTTTGTTGGCGAATAAGAAACGAAATGCCCCTTAACTTTCCACCACACAACCTTGTAGGCCAACGGATATTCCCAAAAATAATGAAGCAGGCATTCATCTCTTGTTGATTCAAGCGCGTTAAGCAAGTTGACAACATCGGCATCATTTGATTGGTGCGCCACCGAGCATCTGCGGGGCATGTCGCCTGCTGCGTCTTCGGAATAGATATAGTCGCTTTTGTTTGAAAGAATCTTTTCGCCAGTTTCTGGGTCTATTGCCGGCTTGTACATTGATGGCGAATCAAGGTCTACCAGTTCCTCGGCAATATCAAATACCGAGTCCCAATCCAGGGAGATTGCGTTCTTGAACAAAACTACGCCACCGCCCAAGTTCTCTATCAAGCAATTGCTATTCATTTACAATGTTCCTGCTTTGCGGTAAATATTTTTTAGTGCTTGAACTATGAGTTCTTGTTGGAACCCCAGTCATCAATGGCTTTAGTTTACTTGATGAATGCTTTTCACTAATGTACGAAACATAATCGTCAACAATAGTTGGCAGCCAAACCTGGCTTTGCTTGCCAACCGGGACACTTGGTCCTGGCTGTATGCCTCGTTCGATATGGGCTGAGCCATGCGAAAAATAAGAAATGTAAACGTATCTCTCCCCACTCAGGCATGGCCTCACTTCATGTGTGCCAAGGTAGTTTGATGGGAATATGAGCAAATCGCCAGATTTTGGTTGATGTACAGAATTGGCATATACGAATTCAATTTCTCCACCGCTGTATTCATATTTGCCTAGTTCTTTTTGACTCCCAACGGACGAATTTAAATACAGCAACACACTCAATACATGCCTTGTAGCAAGTTGTAAATCCGGCTCAAAACCAACTTGATAATTCACTTCGTTGTCGTTGTGAGTCCCCATGCTGCTGCCTGCGCCATAAGCGGCCACATGGCCAGTTTCCGTCCACCATATATTTGGGAGAACATGCGGGTACATTTCTATGTACATCAAAAGATGTTCATAGATGGTTTTTTCACATTCATTAAAAAATTCAACCAACTCTTTCGGACTATCTTCGTTGATGAAGTCCATGATGTGACTTGCGCTCTTTTTTATGTCTTCAATTTCGTATCTGTGGCCGCTTCTGTTTATCGCATAAGGCTCTTGTCCATCCTCATGAACAATGGTGTAATCGTCTTTAATTGCCTTCTCTTTGAGCGATGAAAAATATGGAATAACCAGGTCTTGGTCAACTTCTATAGAATTTGGGAAACAGACAATGCCCATGCCGTAATTTATTGAAGTTTCCATACACAAATACTATATGGGCACAAACCCACAAGCAAGAATCTAATTCTTTACAAAAACCGTAACCCCGTAAAATTGCGGAAAATGATACGAGGTTCCCGACAAGCCTTTGAGATTTTCATGGAACTGGTAATACGGGTGCCAAGTGTATGAGGACGAGTACATATTTGATGCATCGTTTGTTGCGGAAATAACAAGCGTCCCGCCCGGAGCCAAAGCGTTGACCAACGAATCGAGATACTCCATATCAAACGCCACATCCCAGGATTGAACTGCAATCATTTCAAATTGTTCATCGATTCCAGAAATAAGTTCTGACTTGTCGTACACCGAGTACCCAAAGGAGGTGTGCTCGTAAACGTTTTTTAGATTTTTCTCATACATGAAAAGGCCGACATCGTTCACAAAATTTATATTTGCATTTTTGAAACCGTCAAAAACATTTTCTGGCGCCAAAAGAAAACGAGACACCGAACTGCTAAGTCCCCCAACAAACAGTATTGATGTTGGTTGCTTGGTGCGAATTAAAAAATCCTCTATTGCCATTTGGGGAATTATCGCGCCAACCCAAAATTCATCAGTCATGTCTTTTGAAACTCGCCACTGCATTGACACGGTGGACAAACCCACAGCGTTATGGCTCAAGTCAACACTTGCCTCGGCCATCGTGTTCCAGCACTTGGTTGACCAGTCTTCCATGTTTGTTTTAAATTCATTGGAGACCAGCGACGTGCCAGACGAAGAAAGTTGTGTACTTACCATTCCGGCGAAAAGGACTTCTGGTTTCATAGTTCTTTCCCGTATTTAGATACTTGCAAATAGAAAAAAGCATTTCTAAGTTTCGGTATAAAGAAACTGTAATTGCGATAAATAAATGGATACGCTGGGTCTCTTCCAAATCCAGAATCTTTTGTGGAAAAAGTTTCTCTTAGGGCAGTGATAATTTGACCAATTTCGTAACTTTCAAAGTTGGCAGGGTCGAGACCGGTAACAAAAAGAATTTCAGCGATGTCTTGCCACAAATCCACAATATGCTTATCTGCGTCAAAAAGTTTTTCTGCTGAATTGGCAGCACACGACCTTGGCATATCTTTACTGCTCTTTCGCTAAAAATCGGTCAGTGATATCGCAATTCATCATTTGACCGTTTTTAAATTCCCACTGCCTTGTGTCTGGGTTCCATTGAGCAACATTGTTCTCATAATCCTTATACCTCAGCATGCGCGGCTTTTCTTCCTTTGCCTCATCTAGGTGAAGTGGAACAACTGGCTTTGGAATCATGTCTAAGAGTCAGAAATCAAAACGTAATTGGCTACTTGACGCTTCAGCGATTCATGAGCAGCATATTCCGAATGCCCCTCTGGCAAATCGTGGTCGTATGAATCATCAATTGTCGATACGTCGACGCCAAGCGACATGCACAAGACGCCGATTGAGTGCTCAAGAAGTTTTTTTGCTTCTTGTTTTGCCTTGGCAAGTTGCGCTTCTGAGAGGTTCATTGATTACCCAAGTTTTTCTAGACGTGATTTGAGGGACGCAATCGTTTCAAGTTTTTTCTTTACGTCCAGTTTCCATTGCTGAACATCTGTCTGGTTCTCGGCGAAAGACTCAGAAAAAGTGGCTTCGTCAAAGGTGTCAACGTCTACCCCGTAGCGAAGCAGTACGCCAAATACTTCTGTTTCCTGCGCTGCAATTGCCTCTTCCACAAGGCGCTTTTGTGTCGCTACGTCAATATTTGTGTTGAGTTTCATTGGTCTCCTTTTAGCCGCGTCTTGACCGTTGTTGATTCAATAATAGCACTGCTACTCAAAAAAAGGCAAAGGTGGCGACGCCTATAGCGACTGAACCTTGCCTCGTTTATTGTTGGCATCAAATACGTCTGAGTGCCTGTACGCCTGCTTCAGGCCATCCTCCCCTTCTAGCGACCTATTTTGGAAAAGGGGATTTGGCTTACCGCTTAACTCCTCCTCGGATTTACCAAACTCCTCAATGCCACAGTACTTTTTATAATCTTCGTATAATGGCTCTAACCAATGCGGCTCGCACCACGCCTTTACCGTATCAACGTCGAATACTTCCACGAGCACATTGGGGTCACTGCTTCCTTGAGCGTAAAAAGTTAAATATCCGTACCGATTTCCTTCGGTGACAGTGCGAACGCCATGAGTCGCAATGAAATTACATGGAAACACAACTATGTCTCCTGCTTTGGCCTGATACTCAACCCCCAAATAAGGAAAGAATAATTCGCCGCCTGAATACTGGTTCTCGCCAACCGTTCCCTCATCGACGCAATCGTTGAAATAAGCCATGATTGCAATTGTCTGACGTGCACCCAATTGTCCCTTCGGTATGTACTTCTTACCTTTTTCGGCTCTAAAATTTGTGTCGTTGTCATTGTGAACTCCCAAGTAGTTGCCCTTGGAGTATCTCAAAGCATGCCCTCTAGTCCTCCACCAAAGAGTTGGCAAAACCATTGGAAATTCGTGTATGTATTTCAGTACACATTTATAAATTGAATCTTCCAGATATCGAAAGAAATCAATCATATTTTGTTCGGTGTTCTCGTTGACAACCTGAAGCACTCTCACCGGCACTTCGTTCATCTGCTCTATGGAGAATTTATTGCCGTCTTCGTTTACGGCATATTTATTTCCTTCTAGGTCGTAGTCAAATTTCCATCTTTGCTCATGCGCATGCTTCCCTTCTTTGTCAATCCATGGAAGTAATTGTTCTTGATTTACCTTGAAGGCATTTGGAAATGCGATTACACCGCCACCAAGTTTGACCATGTCCATAGCCATGATTTCCTTGACTGCTTGGTCATCAATTGTTGGATAATAACCAAAGTATCTATCGTCCATAAGGCAAATTATAACATTATTGATTTGGAACAGAAATTACAGGAAGTCCTGTGAATGTTGGCCCAATAGTATTGCCATCAGCGTCAAGACCTGTCTTTATGCCTTTTGTCCATGTCCATGGACGTTCATTATTGTTGTCGCTCTTTAGTTGTCCATATTTCATTCTTTGTTCCATAAGTTCTTTGTCATCCCATAAATTTGATACCGAAACGGTCGCATCCGTCATAACCCTGTTGTCGTATATGTTAAAGAAGCAAATTGGCTCACCGGCCTTGAATGTGACAGGCGCGCCAATGACATTAATTTTCCAGTTCATTTGAACCTCGTCTGGCCACCAAAATGTAGGAACAGTTGCTGAAAGTGCCTGTGCGTCACTTCTCAAATAGTTTGGCGAACCAGAAAACCAAGTACTGTAATTTTTTTCTGTTCTCACGACCCAGCCCATTGCAAAAGAAACCATTCCAATTATTGAGCAGTGGACTTGTGTAAAACCGCTTGATGTTTTTTCGCCAGACAATATTTTGGGGACTGAGTTGCCGCCATCCCACTGGACAACAACATCCTCACTCAGCACCAGTTCCCAACCTAAAACATTCGCGACAGACATTGGCATGCATTGATAAGCATGCTTTTTGTAGGTCTCATCCATCCAGTCTCGCTTGATTCGCGACTGTCTAATTTCTGGCGGGTTTTGTGTCGTTTTTACAAACTGAACATTTGTCACTGTGATGTGCTCACCCCACGTGTTGCCGCAACTGGAGAATAAGACTGAACCTGCTTGTGGTTCTTGTCGTTGTAGTCAAACATTGTGACGGCAGAATATTTCACTCCGCTCTGAACTGGAAGTGCTGCGTGAGCGAAAATGTATGTCGATGGGAAGAAAACAATGTCTCCTGCTTCTGGCTTGAACTTCAAGTCAAAATATGGGAAGAACAGTTCTCCACCTTCATAATCATCGTTTAGATACATGATGGACGATATCGTGCATGTGTAAGAAAATCCGTGGTCGGTGTGAGTTTGAAAGTGTTGTTTTGGTCCGTACTTGACGTAATTAATTGCTTCCATCCATTCCATTTTTACGTTGTACATTGACTCATAATGACGCAAGCACGGCGTGAGTCTTTCGATTGTGTCTGACCAAATGGCCTTTATTTCCAAGAACTCGCCTGGCGCCTGGTTCGCAAGTTGTTCGCTAATTTTGCAGTCAAAACAGTCCCTGTAGTCGGGCATCTTTTCCTGGTGTCCGACAAGGGCCTCCATCCACATGTACGGGGGTGTTGTGCTCGTCCCTATCGTCTCCTCCAAGCGCTCTATCAAACGCAGTTCTTTGGGGAGCATATTTCTGTAGACCATAATCGCGAAGCGAGGGTCTCCAAGATATTCGCACGAAACATTTATGGCTGAGTTCATTGTATTGGACCTTTCTTGACCTGGGATGTCGTGATAGTAGAATGTTCTTATGAGTATAGCGCCTATTTCGGGGGCAATCGAAACCCTGCCATTGTCTATTTACGACATAAAAATCAAGTCAGCCGACGGGAAAAACAGTGACGTTTTGGGTGACGCAAGGGGTAAGGTAACCCTGCTTTTCAATGTCGCCGCAGGCTGCGGGAATATTCCTCAACACGGCGTAATTGAGCAACTTCATCAAATGTATAAGGGAAACCCAGATTTTAAAATTTTGGCTGTGGTTGTTGACGACTTTGTGTGTCACGGATACGAACAGTTCCAGGGCGGACTCGCTTCTTATGCTGAAAAAAATGCGCTGAGCATGACCCCAGGTCAAATAGCACAGGATTATGCCAAGACCCATTTCGGCTCAACATACGAATTCACTGAGTTGACAAACGGTAGATACGACAAGCACTCGTACAGCGAAGACTATGTTCCAAATGCTCAAAAGATTCAGGACATTCATGAATTGTGGTTTTATTTGACTGGTTGTCATTCGGCAGATTTTCAAGAAAACGGAACCCCCTATACTGACGAATTTATTCCTTGGGCAAAAGTAAAGGCGTCAAAGCCAGATGACAAAAGGGGAATGTCCAATTTGACTGGTAATTTTACAAAGTTTTTGATTGATAGGACAGGAACGCAATATTTGCGCTATCACAATGGATTTCTTCTCGGTGAACGAACACCGCATGGCGAGCCATTCCCTTGGTGGCAGGGTGAGGGTTTGGAAAAACTCAAACAAGAATTGGGAGAAAAAGAATTTTTTGAGTGGACAAACGCCCCGTATCCAACAAAGTTGCAACAAAAGGGAATTAACGAATCCCTGAGAATAATCAAAAACGATATCGATTACATGCTCGGGATGTAATCACTTAATCAGAAACAACTTATTCCTATTTGGGATGGGTAGCAAAGAGTCTTTATTGTCCTCAATATTGACTTTTTCAAATATGCCAAACAGCGCGTTTCTCGTTAGTGATTTTTCGTTGTTTGGTATCGCATCGCAATACAATGACTTCCCTTGCCATGCGATTGCGTCGCCTTCCATGGGCATGTGTTGATATATTTTCCCAACATCTGCATTTGCCAACCTGTGACAGTAGTGAATATATTCGTTGTATTTTTCATTGGAGGTTAGGTCCCCAATGATGTTTTGGTCAAGGTCCAGCGCATGCGAACCTGCCGCTATTTGTAATACTCCAGAAATTGGATGATGGTCTTCTATGGCAACCATTTCTATAACTGTGCCCGGCGAAGTGATTGGCTCATTGCACCATGGCGCCTCCATCTTCCAATGGTGCTGCGACGACCATGTAAAAGCATGAACAAATCTAAGTCCATATGCCGTGTTCATTGAATCTGCCAATGACTCCATGAAGTCGTTGCACAGAATAGAGACAATTGACTCCGATACAAGATATTCTTTTGTTGAAAACAAATAAGACTTTTTTTTGGTGCCCGTCTTTAAAAGCATTTCTTTTGCATATTTTGATTTGTAGTCGCTAATCGCATCTTTTGGTGCTCCGCCTAAACAAACGGAATAACCCTTATCTACAAAATCACCATGATTTTCGCTAGAGGTGTACTGCTCAAGTAATCGATAGTCAATATATGATTTACGTCCGCCATTTGTTTTATGCCCATATCCGTTGATATGAATGTTTTTCCCAAAAGTATTTAAAGCATGAAGGAAGCCAACGGACTCAACAAAACCCACATCCAAACCAAGTTCGTCTATTTTTCCTTCTGCTATTTGTGCCCATGCATTGGCTACGGCTTGATATCCAGTTGTTTCCCCAACCCAGAAGTGTCTAGCAATAATTTCGGTAACTGTGTAGTCGTGCCACGCAGTTGATGTATCAAAATCTTTTGGTTTATTTACACTCACAAATTCAGACTATCATAACTATATGGGAATAAACCGTGTCGTCGGCCTTGTTTCTCTTGGAGTAATGGGGTCATCGCTTGCGTCATCATTGCTTTCGTCTGGGCATTCGGTTATATGGGCCTCCCATGGTCGTTCACAAAAAACAATTGACAGGGCTCGCTCTGTGGGCGCCATTGATGTTGGGACAATCAAAGAACTTTCAGACCGTTCTGATGTAATTATGTCTGTTGGGTTTGGCAATAGCGGGCCAGAAACCGCAGAACGTTTGATACATGTGGGCTTTGACAAAATTCTTGTTGACTTCAATTCATTGTGGGGAGAGTCATCAGAGCATTCTTTTTATGAGACTGTGGCGCAAGGTAAGTATGATTACGTTGACGGAGCAATCCATGGATACCCGCTCAACAGTTCTTTTGATAAAGATGGGTTGACTCGCTTGATGCTCCTGCATGGCGAGCATGCTCAATTTATTGGGTCTCTGTTTACTGATGATATTTGGACAATCATCTACTGTAAAGAAAAGGCAAAAAAGGAAAATAGGATTATGAGCCAACGACCGTATAGAACGATGGAGTCGTATACCTAAATCCTTTTGTAATCATTGTTACCCCATGCAGATAATTGACATCACCGGGGTGCATGACGGCCAAGCCTGGCTTTGGCCTTACCGTGAGGTCGTGTTGTGGATAAAACAAATCTCCGCCTTCAAAATCGTCGTTGTAATAAAACAGAGAGTTGAGGTCATAGTCAACAAATGCATTTGGTCTTCCGTCATTCAATTGTTTGTCCGCGTGAGGTTTTTGCTCAATTCCAGGACGCCATTTCATTATTACGGGAGGGCGTTTGCTGACTTTCACTTTGTAAAAGTCTTCAATCGTTTTCTGCATTTTGTCAATATATTTGTCAACAAGTATCCATACCTGTTTGTTGAGCCGTTCTAATATCTCGCTACTGCACTGTCTGTCGTTCCAATAATCTGCGTTATATAAACAAGTTCCATCTTCGGCGTACACGCTTTCAGCAGAATTGTTCCACTGATTAATGGTTGGGCAAAACTCCTGAATAAGTTTCAAATCTTCCAATTCAATAAAATTGTCAATGACAACAATATTTGATGAACTGTTTCCGAAATGTCCCGGCTTGATTTTCCATGGGCTTTCTGCTGTAACGTCCGTGCTCATGTCATAACCCTAACAGCCACTGCATTGGAGTTCTGGATTTAACTAATCAGCACGGGCCCAATTTTGGATTAAAGCAGGGTGGGAAATATGGCGGGAAGAAAGGTGGGAAGAATGGCGGGAAGAAAGGTGGGAAGAACGGCGGGAAGTATGGGGGGAAAAAGGGCGGGAAGAACGGTGGGAAAAACGGAGGGAAAAAAGGCGGAAAATACGGAGGAGTTACCGATGGTGATGCCGCTGAAACATCTGATGGAACGCCATAATTTGTATTTGCGACAACCGTAAATGTGTAAGAAGTTCCAGAAGTTAAGCCAGATACGGTTATCGGTGAAGATGAGCCAGTCGCAGTCAAACCGCCAGGGCTTGAGGTCGCCGTATATGTAACTGTTCCCTTGCCAATGTAAGAAGACGGTGTGAAAGCAACGCTTACCTGCTGTGCGTTGTTCGGGTTTGTGTTATTGACAACGGGAACGACCGTCCCTGTTGGGGACGACGGTGTCGTTGGCTTTTTGCCGCCACTGTCCTTTGGTGCCCTTGCCATAAATTATGCCGAAATATCTCCTACGAGAACCCACGTATTTTCTGCTCGCTTGATAAGCGTAGCATAGGACCACTGTGCTCGCATCTTCAAGCCTGGTGCTGCGTTAATTGTTACCCCACCAGTTGCAACAATTGTTGTCTGGCCAGCACCTGTCTGCAAAATGTTGATTTGTGAGCCCACAGGGAAGGCAACGGATGAGTTCAGTGGAACGGTCAAGTTGTTTGCAGAGGCAACGTTCATTTCTACAATCTTGTTCTTATCCGCAAGGACAAGTGTATAACTGGCTGTTTGAGCGTTTGTTGAGATGTCTGCCAATTTGCCAAGTTCAATTGCCGCAGTCGCGCTTACATCAGCATTAACAATCACGCCGGAAGAAATCGCCGTAACGCCAGATGAGTCAATTGTTATATCGCCGGTTTCCGTTACCCATGTCGGTACACCAGATGCGTTGGCAACAATGATTTGTCCAGCAGTTCCGCTAGATACTGCAATTGAGGCACTAGAACCCTCTCCTGGCGTGTGCGTAACCGTAATTAGGTTGCCAGCAGCAACGTTCGACATATAGTTACCAGTTGTATCTGTCCCTAGGTCAATTGCGTCATTGACCCATGCAGTTCCATTCCATTTCAGGAATTGGCCAGATGTAGCGCTCGTAATTGTTACGTCAGCGATGTCATCGAGGGAATTGATGGTTGTGCCGCCTGCTGCGTCATTTACCCATGCAGTTCCATTCCATTTTAGAACTTGACCGGCAGATGCAGATGTAATTGATACGTCACCGATGTCATCGAGTGAAGCAACCGTTTGCCCATCAACATAAAATGTTGTAGCAATGTCGTAATACGTAGAGCCATCTTCAGTGATTTCCCACTTATCGCTTGTTTCATTCCAGCGGACGGCAACGTTTGCCGACGTTCCACGTTCAACTTCAATACCAGCATTCTGTGATGGCGCGCTTGTCTCATTGCTATTGAGAACAATGATGTTGTCAGCGAGATTGATTGTCTCCGTATTGACAGTCGTTGTCGTTCCATTGATTGTTAAATCTCCGCCAACAGTGACGTTTCCAGTTGTGGTGATTTGAGCAAATTGAACCGAAGCGGAAGTGCCAACAGCCTGACCGATTGCAACTGTGGGGCTTGAACCCTCTCCTGGGGTGTGGCTAACGGTTACACCAGTTCCTGCGGTTACATCAGAAACATAATTTCCTGTTGTGTCTGTCCCTAGGGCAACTGAGTTAGCCGCGATTGTTGCGTTTATGGTTACATTAGAGGAACCATTAAATGAAGCAGAACCACTCAGGTCACCGCCCAGAGAGATTGTGCGAGATGTGGCAAGGGCCGTTGCGGTAGACGCATTGCCGATAAGTGGAGCCGTGACTGCCGCAAATGTCACCGATGATGAAGTGCCAACAGCCTGACCAATGGCAATCGTCGGGCTTGAGCCTTCGCCAGGAGTATGTGTGACGGTGACACCAGTGCCTGCGGTTACATCAGAAACATAGTTTCCTGTTGTGTCGGTGCCAAGAGCAACGCTGTTCGGCTCAACTGCCGCAGTGATTGTTACATCCGATGTTCCGTTAAACGACACCGAACCGCTGAGGTCTCCACCAAGAGAGATTGTTCGAGCATTCTGAAGAGCGGTCGCCGTTCCAGAATTTCCTGTCACATCGCCTGTTATGTTGCCTGTTACCGGCGCAGAAACATGTGCAAATGTGACAGACGATGAAGTCCCAACATCTTGGCCAATTGCAATTGTTGCGTTTGAGCCTTCTGCCGGAGTATGTGTAATTGCAACACCCGTACCAGCAGTGAGGTCAGACATGTAGTTTCCGGTCGTATCTGTTCCGAGCGCAACTGAGTTCGCTGCAATAGTCGCAGTGATTGAAGCATTTGTAGAGCCATCAAAAGAAACCGAACCAGTTACATCGCCAGAAAGGCTTATCGTCCTTGCGTTTTGCAACGTTGTGGCTGTTGATGCATTACCAACAAGATTTGCGCTTACAGTATTGAATGTAACCGATGCGCTTGTCGCCACATCTTGACCGATAGACAGTGTGTTTCCCGTCTTCGTAATTCCTGTACCGGCAACAATGTTTGCAGCACCAGTAAACTGCGTAAAGGTTATTGCGTCAGTACCGATGATGTGAGCACCACCTGTTCCTGTTCCCTCTGAATTGATAATAAAACCTTGGTTGATATGCGTTGCGCCGTTTGCAACATAAACAGCATCTCCGCGTACAACTTCATCAAGGTTTCCATCATGGTCAGATGAGCGAGTAAGAATCCATGCTGCAGAAACCGAGCCCTGATTTGTTACATCATAAATTCCGTTATGAACACTATTTGCCTGATTCTGCACCAAGACTCTGTCGCCGGTTGTCGCATTTACTCCGTCAATAATGAGTCGCGCACTTGCGCTAGCGGTAAGGGTCGCACCAACACCACTTGTTCCATTGTCGTAAGTTGGTGAGTTCGGCAGAACCGCCGCTGTCGCGAGTTCCACGGAATCGTGCCAGTTGATTCCCGCTGCTATTGAGTCGGCGTACGACTTTGTAACTGCGTGGGTTGTTTCAGTCGGCTGACCAGTGAGTGTAAGGACAGCGAATGTTGGCGATGCTGATGTTGCAACACTTTGAGGAATGGATATTGTCGCCGTTGAGCCTTCGCTTGGAGTGTGGCTGATTGTGATTCCTGTTCCAGCGGTCACATCAACCATGTAGTTGCCGACGGTGTCGGTGCCGAGGTTAATTTGGTCGTTAATCCAGACAGATGATGCGCTGTTCCACATCAAGACATCTTTGTCAACCTTGCCGTTGGTCTTGACATCATGCAGTTCATTCAGTTCATATCCGTTCTGAACTGCAACATAGATGATTCCGTTGTTTGTTGCACGAACGACAACGCCGATGAACACTGTGTTCAGCGGAGCAGAAGGCTTAGTGGTGGTGACACCACCATTTGTTCCAAGCCACAGGATGTCGCCGACGCTGTAGGCAGAAAGGTTAATTCCATCGACATATCCGCGTGTGATGACTGGACCGTTTTGGTTCGACGCAACTGCCGTACCCATAACGCCGACAGTCTTGGAAGACGTTGTCTCCAGCGCATTATCGGCGCGCTTGACCGAAGCATGGTCGCCGTTTCCACCAAAGAGGTATACAACTGTGCCTGATGCAAGTGTCGTTGCTTCCGCATTGCGGACATACGAGACAACCGGTGTGTATGTCGGAACCCAGCCAGAACCGTCGTAGGCAAGGGCCTGGAATTCTTCTGGTGTCCCAACAACCACATCGTTGAGGTCGTTCAATGATGCATTCAGGGCAACCGATGCGCTAGAGCCCTCACCGGGTGTATGGGTAACCGTGATAGCAGAGCCAGCAACAATGTCGTTGACGTAATTGCCGGTTGTATCGGTACCGAGGGCTACAGAGTTTGGCTGAACCGTTGCGGTAATCGTGACATCAGCAGTTCCGTTGAAGGATGCAGAGCCAGACAAATCGCCCGAGAGAGAAATTGCGCGCGAAGTCTGCAGCGAGGTTGCTGTGTCAGCATTTCCAGTCAGATTTCCGGTGACATTACCCGTTACGTTCCCCGTTACTGGCGCAGAGACGTGCGCGAATGTCACAGATGACGATGTTCCGACATCCTGTCCGATTGCTACCGTTGGAGAAGAACCTTCGCCAGGAGTGTGCGTTACAGTAACGCCCGTTCCAGCGGTCAAATCATTGACATAGTTGCCAGTCGTGTCTGTTCCGAGTTCAATAGCCCCAAGTGCAGCGATGTCACCGTATGTGGTGCCGTCGTTCGTGAACTCCCATTGGTCGTTTGTTTCGTTCCAGCGAATTAGAACATTTGCTGAAGTTCCGCGCTCAACTTCAATTCCAGCATTTTCTGTTGGTGAGCCAGTGACATTGCTATTCAGAACAACAATGTTGTCCTCAATCGCCAGTGTCTCTGTGTTTAGGGTGGTTGTGGTTCCGTTTACTGTCAGGTTTCCGCCAACAGTGATGTCGCCAGTTGTGTCAAGTTTTGCGAAAGTAACCGATGCGCTAGTTGCTACAGACTGACCGATTGCGATTGTTGGGCTTGAGCCCTCTGCCGGCGTGTGTGTAACGGTTACACCAGTGCCAGCGACAACATCTGAAACATAGTTTCCTACGGTGTCAGTCCCGAGGTTGATTGTGTCGTTTACCCATACGGTTGAGGCGCTGTTATAGCGCAGGAATTGACCGTCTGTTGGAGATGTCAAAAGAACATCATGCAAATCTTGAATGTGCTCACCTACAGATGGCCTTACAAGCAAAACGCCAGTTGATGCATTCCTGACAACTAGAGTTGCAACAAGAACCGAATGACGCGGAGCAACGTTTGTCAGTTTGCCAGCGACTGTTGGGTGAACATAGAGAAGGTCTCCAACAGCCCATGTTTCATCGCCAACGCTGATTGCTGTTGAAGAATTTCCTCTTGTGTCAAGTCCTCTTACAAAACCAAAAGTTTGAACAAATCCACTGCCGCCATTGGTTATTGATTCAGTTGCAAGTCCAATAAAACTTTCTTCACGGATAGTTCCATCTGCAGTATATGGAAATACTTCAACTTTTCCGTCTTCCTCTACCCCGGAAGCGTAAAGCGCAGTGCCTTTTTGAATTTGCGAACCAGTTGTGTTGCGAACACGGAATACCGATTCCTCTCCAAGATGTATGTGTTTATCTGCTGTCAAGCCAAGATTGAGTGTTCCCTCAACAGAATCCCATGTAAGCATTCCAGCAGCAGGTGCCACACTCGCTGTTGTATCAAACTGAACGGAATCGATATCTGATAGCGAGTCAACCGTCAAGCCACCAGAGAAAGTGATTGATGTTCCATCACTCGTGATTTCTGCCCCACCAAGATTGATGCTTGTGCCAGACAAATAGATATCCCTGAATCGCGCCGAAGCAGAGCCAAGGTCGTATGCTTCTGTTGTGCTTGGAATTACATGACCGGCAATATTTGTTTGACCATTTACCGTAAGTTGACCAAACGAAACTGATGCGGAAGTGCCCACATCTTGCCCGATTGCAATAGAGGCAGTTGAACCTTCGCCTGGGGTGTGAGTGACGGTGACACCAGTGCCGCCAGCCACATCGACCATGTAGTTGCCGACGGTGTCGGTTGAAAGGTTTACGGCGTCGTTAATCCAGACGGAAGCGGAACTGTCGTAACGCAAAAAATCCCCACCGCTGACGCTGGTGATGGTTACATCACTAAGGTCATTCAGTGAACTAAGGGAAATCGGGATAACCGTATACGAAAGCGAATTCCATGCTGTAGTGCCGTCGCCAATTTTGACTTTTTTCGTGTCGGTTTCAAAACCGATTTCACCCGCGTAAAGAACAGGGTTATTGCTTGTCCAAGATGAGGCTGTACCGCGCTTGACCTGAATCCTTGCTCCAGCCATTACACCGCACCTCCGTCAAAGCCAACGATTACATAATTTGTAACTTCCGCTTCATATATTTCTGGAGAAATAATACCACCATCTACGTCTCCAGATAACAAACCTGCTCCGCCGCTTACTTCAGTCCATGTTGAGTTAGAGCGGAAAAAGAACTTGTTATTTGTTGTATCTACTGCGATGGCTCCGTTAGGAAGTTCCGAAGTAGGCGTCCCATTTGTCGTCAGTGTCACGAGCCCAAGGGCGGCCTGAAATACGTCATCCGTATAGAGGGTGTTTGCACTTGTGCGGTAGAGGTTGGTATCTCCAGCCGCTGAACCAGAAGACCACGTAAGGCGACCGCCAGCATCAATGCGAATTCTTGCATGTGCATCAAGATTTACGCGCGTAGAGAATGATTCGTCGCTTGGACTAGAAAACTCAATGCCGCGTAGGGGCGTTCCAACAAATCGTGTCATATGAATACAGCCTCGACTGCCTTCTGGTTGTGTGTGCCCCGCAAGGCACTATGGGTATTACTAACCAGTGACGACGACTGTATATGCGTTCGAAGAAGGGGCGACCGAGAAGGAAACCGTAACGGTGTCCGTGGTCGTCCGCACTACGTCTGCAATGACGGTGTCATAACTGGAGGAATCATAAACCTGCACAACAACTGCACGTGTGCCGAAGTTGTGAGTTACGGCAAACGATGTATTTGCACCGTCGCCGACAACCTTGTTAGCAACTCGGGCCAAGACCGGCGTGCTGGTATTTGCGCCAGTCGGGCTTGTGTAAGCAAGGTTCTGGCGGGCTGTTGCCTCGTCGCTGGCGTTAGTACCGCCATTTGCAATCGGTAGGACACCAGTTACGCCACCACCAGATGCGGAAGAAAGGCTAACTGCATCGACAGACAGTGTTCCGGCCGTGAATGTAATGCCAGTTCCTGCGATGTTCGAGTTAAGGGCAAGTCCATCACCTGTTGTAGTAAGACCATTTACCGCACCATCAAGTTTGATTTGGACTTCATCCCCATCAATCTCAAGGCCGCCAGTGCCATGCAGGGCTACGCTGAGAACACCAGCGGAAGCGGAAAGACCTGCGCCAGCAGCGCCATCAGCAATGCTGAGTTCATCGTTGACGATATGGATGCCAACACCGTCGACAAGAACGTTGAGTGTTGAGCCGACTTTCTCAAGGGCTTCACCAGCGGTAATCTGACCAGTTCCCGAGAACTGAGCAAATGTGAGCGGGGTTGTGCCAAGAGTAATCGGGTTGTTTGTAGTAAGAACCCAACCAGTGTCACCGTATGTAGTTCCGTTCGTGACGAACGTGAACATGCCAGAGGTAACTTCAGCACTTGTATCAGCATCGGTTGCGCGCTGAGCGGTTCCAGATGCGGACACAACATAAATGCCGTTTTCAGAAGCAGTTACCTGGTCCTTGACGAGAACTCGGTCGCCAGTTTCAAGTACGTGGCTATCAATTGTGTCGCCGGTATTGAGGTCGCTCGCAAGATTGACCGGGCCAGTCGTTGCAACATGTACTGATTCCTTAACGTCAAGACCACTGCGTGCTGCATCAACATACGCCTTGTTGGCAGCATCCAGTGCGTTGACTGGTTCGGCAACTTGGAACCTACCATCACCATTGCGCTTGACAAGAGTATTTACGCCATCAGATGAACTTGCATTATCAAGCAATGACTTGTCCGATGTGGACATGACGCCAGGGTTAGATGTTGTGGCAAGATTCGGCTCAATAGAAATTGTTCCATTGGACTCGTTGATTGTGAGTGCTGCAGAAGCGCTGCCGGCTGTTTGAACAGCGATAATCGCTTTCTTCCAACTTGTACCATCAAAATATTTGACCGTCTTCTCGGTCGAGTTGTAAATGAGGCGACCCTCAAAGTTCCCAGTGCTCGGGTCAGAAGCAACGACCTGGAACTTTCCGTTCTGGAGTTCGTTCTGATTAAGATTTAAGTTTGTTACGAATTTCATGTGGGTCTACCTCCAGAGTTCTCCTATGAAAGATACGCCTTTCCAGCGAAAGAGTGTGAGAAGGTCACCGTTAGGGCATTTTCCGACACATACGTGACCTCCCCCACAACTTTGCTGAGGGCGCTATCAACAATGCTGACATTTGGGTAAAACTTCATATTGTGCGTGATATTCCATGTATTCGATGCAGTTGGTTGGTCGTGTACATACCTAGAACGGGTTCTTAATTCCTCTATTGCGTCCTGAACATTGACAGAGGTGATTTCTGATGTCGGAACAAAAATGATGTTCTCTGCTGAACCAGCATCCGAAAAAGCGTCATTGACATACTCAACAGTCGCATAGTTCTCCTGCACGACTGGAGCAATATTTGGGGCAAGGTCCGCCAAGTCAACAGCACCAAGAATCGCGTCCTTGTCAATCTCGATAAAGTATTTATTTAGTGCGCATCCAGAAATTCGCTCTGTCACTTCATAGGTAACGCCAAGGGGTTCTGTTGCGGTGTCGTTGGTCGCGTACAAGACAACCGAAAAAGAGCCAGATGCACTGAGTGTCGCGGTAACCAAAGATGGAGCAACTGTGAGATTGAATTGAGGTTGACGCATTGGTGCAGTAAGGAGGAACGTGACGCGACCGGACTGCGGGTTGCCAGTTCCTGTCTCAACATACGTTCCCGTAACGGTGATTGGTGTAAATGCCATTACTGCGCCTTTTGTATGACGTTGAGGGTTACTGCGTGTAAAATAGTATCATCCTCGGAGTCGAAGGCTCTTTGTATGTCTGCGACACGAACCCTGTAAACAAACTTGTTTGCGCTCAAATTTGCATTGTCTAGCGCAGCAACAACCTCGTCAATAATTGCTGTGTTTTCTGATTGGCGCAACTGCCACAGGCTGACCTGAACGAGCCGTGTCCTTGCCAGTACAACCTGGTCTCCAATCAGTGCCGGGGTATTCCCAAGTTCGTCAAAGATTGTGATATATGGATATGCAGTTTCCGGTGGAGCGATATCTCTATAAATACGCGAACCAACGCTTGTTATCGAATCATTGACCAGCACGGTCCGGATAGCGCCGCCGATGGAAGCCATCACATCTCCAAATCAAGGGTGAACACCGAACCCTTAAGGGAGCGGGTCTTGCGGGAATAAGCAATCTTTAGGTGGCGGGCAACATTTGACGCGGCAACAGCCGCTACTTTATCTTTTGCTGGCCTAATGAATGGTCGTGGCTGTGTCGTTGTTGTGCCGAATTCCAAATCTTTTGCAAATGATGCATTGCTGCCAAACTCTGCAATTGCCGGATTTTGATTTGGCCCACTAACCACCTTGTTGTAGATACTTGGCTCAAGCGTTTCACCGCGCATTGCTGCCGGTGGTTCACCTGGAGCAGAAGACATTCTTTTCTTTCCGTTCTTAAAATACGGTCTGTAACTACCTTTTTGGAGAATAAAGCGGGTTGTCTCGTTAAAGCCAATTACAGACAAATCTTCTGCTGCTTTACGCATCTGATATACGCCGGCCAAAATAATGCTCTTGACTTGTGGCTCTAATGAATCCAGGATTTTGTAAAGTTTTTGCGTTGGTGTCAATTTGGAAGCCATTATCGCATTGTCCTTCTGCATTCTGCGCGAATGTGTGTTTTCGTAAACAGCAAAGAATCTATTTCGTAAACGCCATTCACAACTTGATGAAAATTATTAATAACAACTTGGTCACCATAGGTCACGCTTGCGCTAAGTGGAAGTCGGCAAACAATGTTGCGCTCTTCACTTATTTGACCAACAGTGTTCTCCATCACTTCCTCGGATGCTTTTTGATGGATTGAACCGTAAACTGTTGTATCGGAACCTGTATTGCTCCAGATTCCTTCTGATTCATTTGCATAACCAGCAATCATGTTTCGGATTACTATCGGCGTGTAGGCACCTCGCATATCACACAATCACCCTTCGCTTAAATCTCTTTACGGAGTTAAGTTCACGCTCGGTAAATCCGCCTTCCCCACCGTCGGGAAAAATGTAATCAGTTCCCTCAACATTGAGCCTTGCAAGACCCTGAGCGTCGATGAGGAACTTACTCATTTCGCGTGTTGCTGCTGTGTAGAGCACGCGCTCAAGTGCGACAGTGTCGCTAGAGGTCATTCCTGCGGTGTAGGTGACAAGTGCTTGATTGCCTGTTCCAGCAATTCGGATGTTGTCAATACCCCAAGGGAAAATGTCAAAGTCGGCAATATTTTGCTCTTCTTCTTCTCCTGGCATTCCAACATAAAAAGATGTGACACTCTGGACTGGAGCATGGCGCAGGAATATCTGGCGCTGTCCGGGGACCAACTTGTGCTCTTCTTCTGAATAGAGCCTGGCGCCGAGAGGGCGGTTCAAAAAGTATTCAAGTTCAGCCTCAAGAGATGCAAGAATCGACATGGCGGCGTCTTGTTGGGCTGCCGTGAATGTCTTCCCCATGAATATTTCGAGGTCGTCATAGGTGAGAATGGCCATAAAGCCGATAATACACCAGACGTCAAAATTATTTTATTTGGCTACTCTTCTGCTTCGCATACCCAGAATATGTTCTTGTATGCGAATACCCCGTAATCGCCATCTCCGAGGTCCAGCATGAAGCCCATATCCTCTGCGTTAATGCGCACATCCACCTTGTCGACATACCCAAAACATGAGTGCATGATGATGTTGTTATCGTCAAGCAGTTCCCAGCCGTACCGAACTTCAATGCGCTTATCTAGGTCGTAGGCGCTACGAATCATCCCAGTAGTGGCAACGCGACCAATCAGGCTTTCGTAAGGGTTCTCCGGGTTGAAGTCATCCCTCTCCATGAAAATCTTGAAGATTGCCGCCTTGATGAGGGCATAGGCGTGTGGGTGCGACCACGCCCCAGAGAAGTCCAGGTCCAGCGACTCTTCGTCGTCCGGCTCTTGCACGGCGTTACTTTGTTTCGATATTTGCGAAAGAAGAAACAGCGATTGGAAGCACTTTGTACTTCTTGGCCTCATCAATCGTAAGCCTGTCGCCTTTACTGTGGACTCGGACGGCAACGCCGTTGCGTGTCTCGAAGATATCGCGTGGGGAAATTACGTGTGTCATGCCAACACTCTAGCAGGCATCAATAATCAAATGCACACGGTCTATTTTTGAGCCATTTTGCACGCTGTGAAGTTTCCCAGTGTTGTTTATTTCCCAAATCTCGCCCATGGGGATATGCATCTCTTCGCCATCTACTTCGAACGTGCACTTTTGGTCTGTCGTTACCGGGAGGTGAAATCGTCTTGTTACTTGCAATAATTCTGTTGCATCCTTATGTCTGCCGATTGATTTGCCCGCTTTTAGAAGCACAAGATTTGCTCTGCGAATATTGCTGTGCTGTCCAATGCTAGATAAATAATTTTCTATTTCTTTTAGATGATTTGCAAATGAGTCATAGAACCGCGGGGCTATTTTTCTTGCTTGTGGAAGTTCATTGAACAAGATTGGAATCGTCAATGTGTCACGATGGCCAATGATGTTGTCCTGCCTATAGGTAAATGCTTCCCACGATGATGGAGAGAGTGAATTGACTGTGTTTGCTATTGAAGACGTGTCGTGATATCCAACAAATCTAAAATTGAAATCTTTATCTAATGCCATATGTCCATAAAAGCCGAAGCCCCCGCCTTTGTCCATTGCTGGACTCGGGCGGGGGCAACGACTAAGCCGTTAGGCTAATCACTCAGGTGCGCCGTCGAATTCAACTTCGACAAACGACTCTGGGCGCTTCACCGCGAGGGCAAGGCGCTCTTCGGCCAGAATCGCCACGGCGTTCCGGATGAAGAAGTCGCTGTGCTGCTCAGCAACGCGGATGTTGCCTTCCATGCGGTCGTACAGCGTGGCGCCGATACCGAACGCACCGACGAGAGCGTAGCCCTCGGTGATGGCCGGAGTGGCAACCATTGGCAGACGCCACAGGCGGGCTTCAGCACCCATCGACACCGACATGACCATCAGGTGACGGCTCTCGCCATCCTTGGTCAGTTCGAGGTCTTCCATGTCGTTCGGGTGAACGATGATGCCCGTTGGCTCGTAGTAGGCGAGCAAGGCCTTGGTGATACCACGGCGAATCGCATCGATTCGTGTGTCACCAGTGGCGCCTGCGCTCCACGCATGAGTCTGGATGCCCGATGTCTCACGGATACCGGTCAGGTTCGAGCCTGTTCCGTCACCGTTCAAAATCTGGTCGTCCTCGACGAGGCGGAGGCCGTAGAGCAATTCGTTGTCGATGATGCCACGGAGTGTGGGCTCGTCATCAAGAACGTTGCGGTGGGCAACCTCGTAGTGGGCAATCGTGCGAACCGGAGCCTGCACGCCAACAACGGTCATCGAAGACTGCGGCTTGGTTGCAAACACTGCGGGCGAACCCGAGCGCTCTGCGACTGTCGACGCATTGTTCGTGAAACCGCTGACGCGGAAGAACTCAATCATGTTCGTGTTTGTCTGCTGTACCGGGAACAGGTCACGGACTCGCATCACGCGCTTGGCGCGCTCAACGATGCCATCTCGCTGCGGGTTGCCGAAGTCACCGGGGGTTCCCGACGGCAGTGCAGTGAAGATGTCCTTCACCTGGTACGGAGCATGCATGGTGAAACCATTGCGGCCATTGCCCATGCTCTTGAACTCGTCAGAATCAACGAAGCGCTGGCCGAGCGACTTGCGCTCGTCACCAGGGACGTAGAGAGTCTTCGGGGCTGCCGCGACTGCAGGCTGCGAACCAGCAGCCCAAGCCTTGACTTCCTGAAGGCCCTCAAGGGCTTCAATTTCTGAACGGATTTCGCGAGCCTTGGCAAGTCCCGAACGGAACGCCTCGACATGCTTTGCTTCAACTTGAACTTCTGGGCCGCCCTCTTCGCGATTGGCCTCGACATGGTCGACGATTGCGTCGTTCTGCGCGAGGACATCCTTGAGTGCACCCTTAAGTTCCTTAAGACGGCTATCGTAAGCCATAGTAGGTACTCCTTTTAGAGTGTTTGTACTTATAGGACACAAGGTAAGCACCTCGTTATGACATAGTATGCTAGAGCATTGTCATCCTGTCAAGCAGGCAACTACTTTTCTTCTTCGTCGTCTCCGTCTTCGTTGAACAGGTCTTCAACGAAGGAGTCAAAGTCGATAACCGTAGGGATAAATGGCTCTGCTATAACCATGCCCTTAAAGGTGACTTTCGGGGCTGGAACAGCCATTTTGAGTATTGAAACCACCTTTTCGAGCACCGATGAAGCCACAAATGGGGGGATTGACCCAAGGTCTACGTGGATTGGCTCATTCAGGTCGTCTTGAGAGACCGAAATCGTAATTACCGAAAACTTTAGGTCTCCGTCATCCTCAAAATTGTTTGGTGTGCTGGCTGACATTTACTCTTCCCCTCCATCCGCAAACCAATCAAACTGGTCCAATAGTCCAGCATCCATGACCGCCTGATAGAGATTTTTGCCTTTTTCAGTTGCCTGATACAGCCATTCTCCGCGCTCGTTTATGCCGATGACTTCAATGAGTCCGTTCTCAATCATCAAATCAAACTGACGATTGAACTCGTCTCTTTCGTCATCACTAAGCGACATACTCCACGCCTCTAAAGATGCCGCGGCCGCTGTAAATCCACATCTGCTCATAGTTGAACCATTCTTCGCCAACACCCTTTGGCTGGTACTGAACAACTGCCAAGCCTTGCTGCCAGTTTTCTGCACCCTGCATAAGTGGTCGGCCAAATTCATCTGCGCCAGACTTTGTTGACGGAACAGCACCGTCAATTCTGCACAAGCATCCTGGGCTTGCTGCCATGACTGTTCGCGGACCAGCCTCAGAAACTCGTGTGCGATACGCAACCTCAACTCTGTGAATGTGTCCGTAGATGACAGATTTATGTGCATCGTTCAAATACTTTGTTGTAGTTGAACCATTTGATGTAACCCTGTCACCGTGACGAATGATGAGATTTTCATTCAACGCCAAGAACGACTCTGGATATCCCGACAAGTAGTCGACACCAAAGTCATCCATTCTGCAGAGATTAGGGACCGACAGAACTGGCCAGTTTTCGCGCAGTTCGTCCATCAGTTTTCCGCGTGTCAATCCAAATGCTGCTTCCGCATTTGTCTGAATGTATCTAGCAAGACGCGCTTCGTGATTCCCAGCAATCCAAGTGATTTTTGCATTTGGTGCCGCATTGCGCAATTGAGCACATAGCAATGTTGCTCGGTCAATTGTTGCTTGCGTCAACTGCTTGAATGTTGGAGCAGTCAGATATTTGCCAAACTCAGCAAAGTCAAGATTGTCTCCGAGCATTACGATTTGGTCAGGCTTGATGTCTTCGATAAGTTTGATTGCTATCGAAATTGCAGACTCGTCGTGAATTGGCTCCAACTCTGCGTTCAGTTCAAGTGACTTTTTGTAATAGCCCATCTGCATGTCCGGAAGAATCACAGCGGTTTCCCACTGCTTTGGCTTGCGAGACTTTGCTTTTCCTTTCGGAACGCTGTACTTAGGGCCTTGTGTTATTACCGGCCACTCCGGACCCATATCCCACTTTGGACTAAGAACAATGCTGGCGCCCTTGAGGTCATGTATTTGCGCTTCGCCCGCTTCGTCTTTCGTAACTGTTTGCCATTTGCCAACCTTCATCGACTTGATTGAGCCGACTTCTTCTGGCTTAATGTTGTGCTCTTTCAGCAGTTTTGCAACTGCTTCTATGTGTGCTTGTTCTGTCACCTTGGAAAAATCGTCAGACAAAGGCATTGTTATTTGTTCTCCTTAATGAGTGTGTGTGTTGATGAAAGCGCAATACCCTTTTGCCTGCGCCACTTATTAATTGCCCATACGCCACATTCAATTTTGTTGCTTTCAAGCACTCGCGCAATTGTGCGAGTGGAAATTGCTGGGTCCAGCAGAGCCTTCTTTAGGCTTTCTGCATCTTTTTTGTTTAACGTCTCAAGAAGCACCTCAACTTTATTGGTTGAGGACTTGATTGCTTCCTGCTTGCATTCTTCGTAGATATCCATGAGTCTCCTTGTTTGGTTCCGCCCAAACAAAGATTAGCACATGATTGGTCCCCGATTGGGGATTTAGTGGACGAAGATTACTTCGACATTTCCTTCAAAAGGAGATGGAATTCCTTCAGGTCATCAAACGAAATGGCCGCAGTTTGCTTTTGGTCGTCGGCGGCCTTTTCCTCAACAACTTCTGTTGTGGCTTCAGTGGTCTCTGTTTGTTCTGCTGCTGCTTCTTCTGACTTCACTTCTTCAACAGTCTCGGTTGTCTCAACTGCGGGAATTTCTTCCGCTGCTTTTTCCTCAACAATCTCTGCTGTTTCCGCTGCGACTTCTGTTGCAACTTCGTCGGACTTTGCTTCTTCTGCAACTGGAGCGACTTCTTCGGTCACATCACCGCTGTCGTACTGTGCCAAACGCTCAAGAATCTCCGCGTTCTGTTTCATGGCCCGCTCAACCAGCGCCATGAACTCGGTGTCCATCTTTTTCATTGCACTCTCCTCTTCATCCTCCCCTTCAGAATAGCCTTCTTCGGGGTCTCCTGTGGGCAAGGCTTCCTCTACCTTGAGGGCATCCCCCCTCGCCACGACTGTTACGTTGGTTGGGTGCCATTCCCCTGCTGACTTCAGCGAAGCCTCTTCTTCGGGCATATCCTCGTCATCCTCGGCCTCATCCTCTTCCTCCGCGGCCTCCTGCATCCATACCCTGATGAGGTAAGCGGGGTTTTCTTCAGTCCCCTCAAGTTCTAGGCCTTGGGGCTCTCCACGGACCTTGCCGTCTGTCTCGACCGAGACCACATCCCCATAGAAAGTCCCTTGGGTGGTCTCCCAAGAAACGATGGCTCCTGCTTCTGCCATGCCGTCAACCTTCTCCATGACAACAAATGTGCGGAGTTTCATTTCTGCATAGTCAAGTTCAAAGAACTCGCCGGTACGTTCGCCTTTTTCGTCCACTTGCTCAACAAGTGCGGAATCATCATCGGCCTCGACAACGATGCCTTTCATCTCGGTTTTACCCTCAATCCAGGCGACATCGCTCTCGACGTCGATGATGTTATCCAAATCTTGCAATCCCTTGACGGTCAAGTCAAGCGACTCAGCCAATGGGGCATCAATTAGGCCCTTAAACATCATGATTGCATCAACATCCTCATCTGACTTGAGTTCGGGTGCTTGCATATCCGCATCAGCATAGTGCGCGGCGATGTGGCGGTAAACGCCCTGACGTGCCGCTCCTCGCAAAACTGTTCCCTGTCGTCCACCATTGAGAACTGCCACGGAGTTGGAAAGTGCTCGGCCAGAGGCGGCTCCTGCTCGGCCACCTTCGCCAACAAAGTGATGGACGAAGGAGTAGTGAGTCTTGCGTGTTCCCTTTGTGTTTGGGAGTTGAAACGCAAAAATGTCGTCGTAGTAAGACGGTGTTGCAGGTGAGCGCATCTTGCGGAACTGTACTGTCCTGTCCCAAGCAGATGTCCGGTCAACCGATGTTGAGTGCGATGGAATGACGCGGCCGTTTGGGCCAGCATCTTTAATCTCAACTTCGTTATTCTCAGACATCAGTATCTTCTTTCGTCAGTGGCTCAGAAATATAACCACGCTTAATCATTAGATTATCCACTTCTTGGTCAGACTTCAATGAAGGTGGTGTCTCTCCCCCGTCACGGTAGTGACGAGCGATGTGGTTGTACACCGCCTTTCGGTCTGCGCCGCGCAACTTCGTTCCACCGCGTGCCCCGTTAAGAATCGCCATTTGCACTCTCAACTCCGACATTGCGGCAGCACCAGGGCGTCCGTCTTGTGAAACGTGATGGTGAATAAATGTGTAGTGGGTCTTGCGTGTCCCGTCTGTTCCTGGAATGTGATAGGCAAAAATCTTTCGATAGTACGCCGGGTCTTCCGGTGAGCGAGTACTGAGAATCGCATTACGGTTCAGCGTCTCATCATCACGAACCGCTGTTGAGTGGCTGCGAATTGGACCGCCATTTGCCTTTGCCTCAATGGCATCCCACTCTTCGTCCTTCATTTCAAAGGACAACTCTTCGCTCTTCATGTCATTCCACTGAACAACTCCATCTGGAATCACGGCAAATCGACACTTGCCGTTTTCCTGAACTTCTTGCTTAATGATGGCGCACTTTCCTTCACCCATATACAGGGTGCAGTTTGCGCACTTAACTCCGATTGACTTTTCGTCGTTTTCGGCTGGCGATTCATAGCCTGCCCAGATTCCAGAACCGTCTTCGTCAAACTTGCCATATTCGTCAGCAATGCGCACTAGCGCATCATGGAGTGCTTGTTCATCTGCAGTCAGGCTTGGGTGGAATCTTCCATAAGAGTCTTTTTCTTCAATGTCGGAAAGACCATCTTTTGGCGTTTCTGCTGCGTAGAGAGCAGCCATGTGACGACGCGCGTCAGCAAGGGTCTCGTGACAGCCGCCAGGGACTGGCGTACTTTCGCCTTCCTTGATTACTGCGTACCCGCTGCATCCTTGCATGTTTCGCGAAATGCGGTATGGCTTACCTTCGTCTGTTCGACGACGGCGACGTGGGCGCGGGCGACCAACAACGCCTGGTCGTTGCGGTGTGCCGAATGAACCAGGATTTCCTTCTGGCATATCGGTATAAATATCCTTGAGCGCTTCAATCTTGCGCAAGGTAGAAAACCTATGACCGACCATCGTGTCAGTTGGCTCCCAACCATCGCCAGTATTGCGGTAAACGCGAATCATTGCTGCGGGGTCTTCTGGAGTTGCAGTGATGGTAAAACTGCTGTCAGGAACATTCATGCGTCCACGACGCAGGATGCGAGTAATTTTTCCGCGAGCAGTTCCGCCAGAAGAATTCCAACTTACAAAATCGCCAACACGCAAATCTCCTGGTTCGGCTTTGATGTCCAGTGACTTCTCCTCATCTCGGCGATTCATCGCCTCAACGAGTTTTGTTGCCCATGTCCTACCAGCGTCTCCGCCCCACAGTTTCCACGCAATGAGGCCAGCACCTGGATACCCATCTGCGCCTGGCCTGCTGTTTGCCGGCGTGCGAAGGTCCACTTCGTGGCGAGGGAAATACTTGGCGATATGGCGAACTTTACGCGGTGCTGCAGTCGTGTTGTTAATCAGATAGTTGGCGGTGTTCTTGCCAACTGATGTTCCGCCGCGATTATATTCGCGTGACCAGCGGAGTCCGGTTTCTGCTTGCTTCTTTGCACCATCAGGGATTCTGAAATTTAGGTCTGAGTAATCTCCGGCTTTTGACTCATCCCAATCGATGTCATCATCATCTTCCTCAATGCCGACCAGGTCATCTTTGACGCTCAGAGTGCGCGTGTTTGGGGCAGCGCCGAAAATGACGGGCGAGTACTCGTAGAGTTCCAACTGTTTGATAAAGCGAACGCCAGTCTTTTCATCAGTTGTTGACTTGCCTTCTGGCACCGAATATCCAATTGACCATTCTTGCTCTTCAGCAAAAAACTGCACGTCGTGGAAGGCATCTCGCCCACGGCTTGTGTTCAAATTGAACTGCATTTTTACCATGAGCGCGCCAGCGCCCTGTGAGCGCAAATCTTCCGGAAGACGTTCGTCTCCAGGCATGAGTTCTTCGACCTTGAGTGTTTTTGCGACTGGAATATTGGTGTCGTGCGACCAAACGCCTTTTGGATTCCTCTTGCGCAAAGTGTTCCTGTAAGCACCCGGCTCAATTACGTCGTTGACTGAGTCAACAATATTCGTGACCGAGACTATTGCCTCGACAATCCCATCAGCATCGCTCAGTCCGCGAACTGATGAAACCGGAACATTTTTGCGGTCCATCTGGCCTCCTGCATGCGATTATACACACGCGTAAACGGAAAGACTAACTTAACTTGCCGTATAGGTTAAGCAAACGACAGTGTGCATCGGCAGTTGATGACTGATGCCCCGTCATTGACAAAGTCTCCTGGGAACATTACGGACTTGCCTTCAATCTGAAAGCCATCATCAATCCCAACCGTTGTGTCGGCAACATGGTGATGTTCTGCTCTGCCATCTTCATTTGTGGCGTGAATCCATGTTTTTTGCGTAAACCCAAGTTGGCGGGCTGCCCACAGAAGTCCGGCATTAAAAGCACCAGAGACCTCTGTTCGCACAATTGTCTTGATTCGCTTAGTGAATGATTCGGCCATCCATGAGGCAAGTTCGTTCGTAAACGATGAATGCGGTCTTCCAGCGTAGGAATTCAACATCTTTTCCATGTTGATTCGAGTGGTCGTATTGACGAGGAGGAGATTACTGATTCGGTCTTGAATCAGTTCCTGGACCTGCTTGCCTTGCATATCGAGTTTGTCAAAGCCATCACTTGAAACGTCAATTGCCCCGTCAAGGAAGACGGCAGATATCCAAGTCTTGCCGTCCATCTCAAGTTGCTCGTTCCATACCTCAATATCAAAGAAGTCATCTACGGAAATCTTTTCACCAGAATCCCAGCGTTCCTTCATCTTCTTTGAAGATGCCTTCTCCATGACGACTCGCTGCTGCCTCTTAAAGAAGGAGGCGATTTGGAGGGTAACGCTGGCCTCAAGACGGTCAAGTTGGCGGGTTCGACGCTGCACAACTGAAACATCTTTTACAGCATCTCCCATGGGGTGGGAAAGTGGAGCAAGGGTTGGCTCATAGATTGCGCGCGGGGATGGATTCTCCGTATTGTCCGTGGTGAGTCGCGGCGAAGTTGGAGATGGTGAACCGGCACCAGGAACAGCCTCGTCTGGCTGGTCATTTGGTCTGCGGCCAGGGCGCTGATTTGGGTTGACTCTTTCG
>Ga0208856_1000014_pt1 | contig 84153 bp, 81 predicted proteins | sample LakMenEpi13Jul12_FD_150690 | JGI IMG/M metagenome (GOLD analysis project Ga0208856, IMG submission 150690) | Freshwater microbial communities from Lake Mendota, WI - 13JUL2012 deep hole epilimnion (SPAdes) | ecosystem: Environmental > Aquatic > Freshwater > Lentic | place: Lake Mendota, Madison...
AGGTCGAAACAACTGCGCTATTATCTGTGGGATATGAGCAATCAAATCTACGACACCATCAAGAATGTACTGATCAAAAATTCTAGAGCAATAAAAAACTAAATTAAGAGGAGCAATTAAAAGTTTGTTGTAAATCTCATCAAAAAAGAATTTGTTTTTACTTAGTTCAATAGCAAAGTTTGACTTTCCTGATGATTGTTCGGACAAGGTCACCCCACCTTTACCATAAAAAACAAATGATAGTATCAAGCCTGCGAAACCAGAGGCAGTTGCAAAACCAACTGTTAACCAATCATGATCATGGTGTTCTAACAAAACATAACCAGGGGTTTTCCCTAAAAATTTCTCGATTGATAAAGGTGTAGAATTTGAAAGAACAAACCCGATTCCAACTGCAAAAACAGATAAAAGCAATAAAGGATATGTCATCGATTTGGGAGATTCATGAACTTCACCATGACATTCCTCGGGAAGTTTTAGGACACCCCAGAAAGTAAGAAAATAGGCTCTAAAAGTGTAGAAAGCTGTTAAAAAAGCGACAAAGATACCAGTAGCCCACATTAGTATGTAGAACCAAGGGTAATTGGAATGCTTTGAAGTTTCATGGATCACACTCAAGATCTCATCTTTACTCCAAAAACCAGCAAACGGAGGCAACCCAGCTAGTGCAAGAGCCCCACATAAAAAACCAATATGTGTTAACGGAAGAACCTTTCTCAAGCCTCCAATACGTCTTAAATCAATTACATCATGCATTGAATGCATAACGCTTCCCGCACTTAAAAAAAGTAATGCTTTAAAAAAGGCATGGGTTAAAAGATGAAAAATGGCAGCACTTAGGGCCAACATTGGAAGGGCAGACTTAACATCAATACCCGCTCCCAAAGCCATGAACATATAGCCAAGCTGACTCATTGTAGAATAAGCAAGTATTCGTTTTAAATCAGTCTGAGTTAATGCAATTAAAGCAGCCAAAAGACTGGTAAAAGCTCCAATGCCAATAACAACCATTTGAACTTCGGGAACGGAGGCAAATAGAGGCATAAATCTAGCAAGAAGATAAACTCCTGCAGTAACCATAGTAGCAGCGTGGATAAGGGCGCTCACAGGGGAAGGGCCTTCCATAGCATCCGGCAACCAAACATGAAGAGGAAATTGAGCAGATTTACCACAAGCTCCTAAAAACATTAAGAAGCAAGCCAAGCCAACACCAGAATCATAATTAGAAAGAGTTAATAATCCGTCAAAATCAAGGCGATACCCTGAGGAAACCCAGAGTAAAGCAAAGCCTAAAAACAATGCAACATCACCAAGCCTAGTAACTAAAAATGCTTTTCGTGCAGCCTTGCAAGCGGAAGGCTTTTCAAACCAGAAACCAATAAGCAAATAACTGCAAAGCCCAACGCCTTCCCAACCTGCGTATAGCAATAGCACATTATCGGCAAGAACAAGAATTAACATGGATCCAAGAAAAAGAGAAACAGACGCAAAAAATCGAGGGTAGCCAGGATCAATATGTCCATGATGGTCTCTCATGTATCCTGTAGAAAATACAGCAATAAGAGTACCTAAAAAAGTAACCATTACTATCATTGCGGAAGAAAGAGGATCTAACCTAAGGCTGAATTCAGCCTTTAATGAACCTGCAGTCTTAATGTTTTCACCAACAAGATTTGGGTCACCAGTGCGGAACCATTCAAAATAGGAAACAGAAACAGAAGAGGGGTTGGAAATATCGTTGGATTCAACAGCCTTAACCACATCATTAAGAACAACTAAAGATAAAACAAAAGAAATCAAGCCTGCAATAATGCAAGGTAAATGTGCCTGAGAACGAAGAAGGCTTGGCCCAATAATAAAAGTAATAAATCCCGCAACAATAGGAATTACAGGAATCATCCATAAATACGCCATAGCATCATACATGGCTTGCATCCTCTTCTTTGGCAGGCCTGTGACCAGCTACAGGTAATGTAGGCATCGGTTGAATATGATAGGAGTCAACCAACAAAATTTCTTGGTCTTCATTTGGCTCAAGATCTTCTTCACGCAAATCCTGCCATTTGCTCACATCAAGGGAATTTTTCGCCCGGTAAAGAATAACAATTAAAGCAAGTGCAATAGCAGCTTCGCAAGCTGCAACTGAAAGTATAAAAAGGACAAAAGATTGCCCTTGGAGATTGCCTCTAAATCTAGAGAATGCCAGGAAATTAATTGCAACCCCTTGAAGCATAAGTTCTGCGCTTAAAAACATTGTTATCATGTTTCTACGAGAAACAAAACCAATGAGTCCGATGCAAAACAATATTGCGCCCAAGATCAAATATATTTTTAAATCTAGCATTGTTATGAACTCACCTTCGTTGGCAATTGGCGAACAATAACAATGGCACCAATGGTAGCAACTAAAAGCAACAATCCAGCCAATTCAACTGCTATCAACTGATCGGAGAAAAGTAGTTTACCCAAGAATGTTGTATTATCAGCAGGCATTGCTGGCCTCCCCGATTGATCTTTTCGTATTTTGCCCAATGGCAAACTAGGATCAGCACCCGAATTACCAACCAAAGCGATAGAGGGCCGTAATAAAGATCGATATTTTAAATATTCGGTTCCAATACTAACTAAAGAAGTAAGGGCGGCTTTAATTTCAACAATATCATCTGATTTATTAATCATTAGCGTGCCATTTTTTTGCACATCAACTTCAATTCTTTCTACCCATATACCACTTCCACCTAATGCATTTTTTAGTTTAGTAACCACATAATTATCGCCATTAATAACTTTGGCTTTTAATTCGGATAGATTCGTAATGCTAAGTGCTTGCTGTGTTTCATTAACAATAAGCTCAATTTCATTACGACTGCCAGAAAGCGACTGGGAAGAAAACGAAGCAGTAAGAATTGAAATTATGGAACCCATTAAAATAAAACCTGTAACTGAAGCAAGAAAAGGTTCACGGCTTTCAGAATCTGCAAGATCCGCATTATGCTGATTAACAAGCATGAGAAGAAAAAGGAAAGTAACAATAATAGCACCAGCGTAAACAATAATATTCGCAGCCATAACAAAAGGGGCTGCAAGAAGAAGAAAAATCCCACCCGTGCTAGTAATTGTCAAAGCAAAGCAAATAGCACCATGGGCAGGGTTTTGGGCAACTATCATAAGGCAAGAACCAACAATCGCAAAAAAGGAAAAGACACAAAACAGCACTAGTTCAGGATTAAATGAGTATGTGGTAAAAATTTGAATAGCGGAAATAATTAAAGCAATACAACCAGCACCATAACCAATTAATCGACTTGAGCCAGAAATTCTTTTGGGCAAGCAAAAGTAAACCGCAAGCCACCCAAAGAGCAGCGAAAGGTTTGTCAGGGTCATCCAAGATTGGTCATTCATTAAAATACTTCCCAGCCATTAAACTAAACAAGAAATAACTATTGGACAAATTACTAAGTCTGCATTGAGGAAGATCCTGTTACCCCACGAGAGGCTGGTTCACTAGCAACACCTAACCTACCATGAGTTGTACGAACGGGATCAGTTCCCATAGCAACTGTTTTATCAAAAACACTCAGAAGTTTTTCTTTATTGAAAATCATTTCTTCACGGCTATGGCCTGTGAGGTCATAAAGAGTGGTAAGTTCAATAGCATCAACAGGGCAAGCCTGCTCACACATGCCACAGTAGATACAACGAAGTTCATCAATGACAAATACTTCGGGATATTTTTCTCGATCCGGCCAAGGGGATGGAGCAGCAACGATATCAATACAATGTGCGGGGCAAGCGGTAGAGCACATATAGCAGGCAACACACTTAACTCGGCCCTCATCATCCCGATTAAGGCGATGAACACCACGGTAATTAGCAGGTAAATTTGGTCTTTGTTCAGGGAACTGTTGAGTTACAACATCTTTAGAACTAAAAAGCGTATTACCCATGTGTGTTAAAGTTGTAACCATACCAGTAAAAATAGCAGGTAAAAAAATCTGGTCCATCACTCCGAATTCAGGAGATTTAACCCAAGATATTTCTTCAGCCTTCATACCAACCCCTTTTAATGACAGTAAAAACTTATCTGCCTAAACTTTCAAATCGAATTTTCGAATCATGTTGAACAGAATAACCCGCACCATGGCCTAAGTATGGAACCTTGGTTTTGGTGGAAGCAGCAGATGGCTTGGAAATCCTTAAACCAATAAAACCAGACCCTAGCAAAATTGCCAAAGATACAGGACTCATTAACCAGATTGATTCCTGACCAATCGGTTTAAAATGAATAATAAACACCAACATAGTGAAACTAGCTAAAGAAATAGGAAGCATTATCTTCCATGCAAGGTGCATAAGTTGATCGAAACGGAACCTAAGTATAGTCCACCGTATAAGCATGTAGAAAATGATAAAGCCAACGGTCTTACCGGCAGCAATTGCAAATTTAAGAGCAATTCCGAAAATCGAAAAATCATTAGGATCGGTAATAAAAGGCAGATGCCATCCACCAAAAAATACAGCCATCATAAGAAAGCTAGTTGTAATCATGTGGGTGTATTCACCAAATAGAAATAGAGCAAATTTCATTGAACTGTATTCGGTATGGTAACCACCAACTAACTCTTGCTCAGATTCTGGTAAATCAAAAGGAAGTCGATTACATTCAGCAAAAATTGAAGTTCCAAACAGAACCATTGCCAATGGTTGAAACAAAACATTCCAGCCATGATCGACCTGGTGCTGAATTATTCGTTCAAGATTAAGTGAACCTGTTACAAGAACGACGCCTAGTACAGATAAACCTAGCGGAATTTCATAACTAATTAACTGGGCACTCGAACGCAATGACCCCAAAAGACTGTATTTATTATTAGAAGACCAGCCACCAAGGATCACACCGTAAACGCCCAAACTACCAATTGCAAAAACTAAAAGAATCCCAATATCAACATGGGGAGCAAGAACAAATTGAATATGAGAATTATAGTTTTTAACCTGATCTTCGAATGAAACAGATTTATTTTCCAAGGCATGATTCCTGTCGGCAAGCATCACGGCATCATATTCAACCTGGGTAGATGGCCAGACTGCAAGTTTGTATGTAGGAGAGCTTTGGCGATAATCAACAAGGATTGGGGAAGGACTAGTTGGACCAAAAGGAACCACAGCTAAAGCCATAAAAGCCGTAATAAGCGCAATTGCAGGAGCAATCATAAAAAAAAGCTTGTCTACATATTTGGGGATCATCTCTTCTTTAAGAAGTAATTTAACGCCATCGCAAATAGGTTGTAGGATGCCATAAAACGCACGATTAGGGCCAACACGATCTTGGACCCAAGCGGAAATTTTACGCTCAACCAAAATAAGGTAGGCTACCCCGCCGTTCAAGCAACCAAGAACTGCAGAAATCAAAATAACAGTAATTAGAAGCGAAAATTCCAGACTCATTCCAGTCCTTTCAAAAACCATAAACCTAAATTAGGCTATGTTTTCCAAATGTACGCCATCTGATTCGAGTTTACCACCAGCCAATCGAGAAAAATAGGGAATTGATTTAGCAATTTCATCCCTAATATTGGCAGCCTGAAGCAACCCTTTTCTTTCAAGCAAATCTAAATATACCTGACCATCAGTTCGAACTTGTTTTAATGGAACGCAAGCCCAGTGCAATTCCTGAGCTAAACCTGCAAAATTTACAAAAGTACCTTCTTTTTCAGAAAAAGCAGCAGATGGAATAATATATTTTGAAACATCTGTTAAAGCACTAGGAAAAAGATCCTGCGTAATTAAAAGCTTAACTTTCTTAAATAACCCAAGAAGATTATTATCAAACCATGCAACTTCTTCGCCTTGATAGCCTGCAGCAATAAACAAAGCTTCGGGTGTGTTTTTACTCAAATAATCCGAAACAAGAATAACATCACCTTCAAAATGCTTGATAATTTGCTCAATACCTTTTTTGTTTGGGCACTTTTCATTGCGAATGGTAAATTTCACCTTTGGAGCAACCGAACCTCTAGTTTTTGGATAATGATCATCTTCACCAATCACTGGTACGGGCCCTAGCACCAACTTCGACTTCGGAGAAATCGACTTAATAAAAGTAGCCAACAAAAAACCTTCCTCAACCGTAAGAAAAGGAGAAAGCATTACGGCAATTCCAGAGGGAGTCTTTGAAGCCACAGCAATGAGATCAGCACGCAAGGCCGGCAATATATCTTTCCAAGAAGAAAGATCGGTGCCAGACTCTGATTTCATGTATGGTTTAGAAATACGATTGGATGAATTAACATAATGATAACCCAGACGGCCATCATCGCACATGAAATACCCCTGAGCATTTGGGTTCTCACGAGGGCGAAGCCTGTAAACAACATTCTTATTTGTATCTAAGTGAATACTGCAACCAGTAGAACACCCAGCGCAAACGCTATCCTGAGTTTTCAAATTCCAAACGCGATGAGTGTAAAGAAAATCTTTGCTTGCCAAGGCACCCACTGGACAAAGATCAACAACATTGGAAGCAAGCTTATTATTCAAAGGCTCAGTAGGAAATACATCAATCTCAGCGTGACTTCCACGATTAACTACATGCAATTCCGCAGTGCCTGATATTTCACGAGTAAATCGCACACAGCGAGAGCACATAATGCAACGATCGGTGAAAAGGCTGATATTATTACCAAGATCAGGCTTATTAGGTGGCGTATTTTTTTCATCAACCATACGGCTTTCAGAGTTGCCATAATTATAGCTGTAATCTTGAAGCTTACATTCTCCAGCCTTATCGCATACAGGGCAATCCAAAGGGTGATTTAAAAGAATAGATTCAAGAGTTTGAGCTTGGGCAGATTTACTTTTAGCAGTAGAAGTCTGAATAACGGTATTGTCTTTTGCGGGAGTTTGGCAAGCTGGAATAACCCTTGGCTGCATAACAACAGTACCATCAGGTTTTTTCTCCCCAACTTCGACTAGGCACATTCTGCAACTAGCAACCACTGAAAGGGCAGGGTGATAGCAATAATGAGGAATGGTAACACCGGCCAACTCAGCGGCTTGAACAAGATTTAATTTCTTGTCGCCGATGTCAACAGCTTTATCATTTATGTAAACAGTGGCCATCCAAAAGCTCCGATAATAAATAGGTCAATTAATGGTGAGACATTTGCAAATTCAAAGTTCTAACTTTCTTATCACCATTTTTAATATAAGACTCAAACTCATTACGATATTTTCGAATAGCGTTTTTAACAGGCCAACCAGCACCATCAGCCAACCCACAAATTGTGGTGCCTGGCATGGTACCAATTTGATTTCCTACCTCTTCAAGAATATTAAGGTCTTCAATCCTACCATGGCCTTTGCGAATTCTATCAATGATTTTAAACATCCAAGCAGTGCCTTCTCTGCAAGGAGTGCACTGGCCACAAGATTCATGAGCAAAGAATCTGCAAATATTATAAAGGACGTCAACAATACTTGTTTGGTCATCAAATACAGTAACAGCACCAGTACCAAGACCAAGACAGCCAACTTTACCGGGCCCATTAAAATCCAACTTAGTATCAAGTTCAGCTTCAGTCATAAAGCCCATGCTATTACCACCAGGAATAACCCCTTTGGCTTTACGATTTTTCCAAACGCCACCGCCATGCTCGGAAATCAACTCGCGAACAGAAATTCCCATCGGTAGTTCAACAAGCCCAGGGCGATTAACATGCCCGCTAATGCAATACAACTTTGGCCCATAACTGCCAGCATCTCTAGGATTTGCGGGATCAGGTGCAATACCAATGGATTTAAACCAGTCAGCGCCTAAATCGATAATATTCTTAACGCAAGAAACCGTTTCAATATTATTGACAATGGTTGGCTTACGAAAAGCCCCTTCAATAGCTGGGAAAGGTGGCTTAATCCGAGGCCAAGCTCTTTTTCCTTCTAAGCTTTCAATGAGACCAGTTTCTTCACCACAAATGTAAGCTGCTGCACCTTTATGCATAACAGCCTCAAGGCTAAAAGAAGAACCTTGAATGTTTTTACCAAGTAAACCCTTGTCATACGCCTGTTGCACGGCGCGTTCCATGGATCGATACGCGTCACCATATTCGTATCGCACATAGATAAAAGTTTTACTTGCCCCAACAGCGTAACTCGTAAGGATAATACCTTCGAGAACTTGATGAGGATCTTTTTCCATTAATACGCGATTGTTAAAAGTGCAGGGTTCACTCTCATCAGCATTAATGCAAAGATAAATTGGACCAGGATGGTCTTTAGGTAAGAAAGTCCACTTGAGCCCTGTTGGAAAACCAGCACCACCTCTACCTCGCAAACCCGATGCTTTCACCAAATCAATAACCTGAGCAGGAGCCATATCCTTAAGAACTTTTTTCAATCCAAGATAACCACCATCCGCAATGTACGAATCAATATGATCGCTATTATCTTTAGCAATTCTTTTTAAAAGTACTGGCTCGAATTTTGCCATAAAAACCCCTTCAGCTTAGAATAATAAAAATCTATAGCTTTTTTCGAATATCATCAATCAATCTGTCGGCATCTGAAACATTAAGCGAATGTACATCGTTAATTAAAACACAAGGAGCTCCTTCGCAAGCTCCAATGCATTCTGCTTCTTCAAGTGTAAACATACCATCTTTAGTTGTTTGCCCCGGTGCAACACCCAATTTCGTAATCAAGTTATTGAGCAAATCATCAGCCCCCCGGAGATCACAAGCAAGGCTGCGACAGACCCAAAGCCTGCATTTGCCCAAAGGGTTTGATTCAGTTTTAAAGAAACCATAAAAACTCATGGTGTCATGAATTTCTGCTGGGCTCAGTTCAAGAAGATCAGCAATTTCAACAATCGCTTGCTGAGAAACACAGCGCTCTTGATCCTGAACAAGATGCAGAGCAGGAAGCGTTACAGCTTGCTTTGCAGGGTAAAGAAGTATCAAACTTTTTATCTTTTCAACAATCTCAGGCTTCAGTGAGCTCATCGGTCCAACTCCGCTGCAATGATATTGATACTGCCTAAAACTGCTGGAATATCACTAATTTGATGACCAACAATCAAATGCGGAAACAAAGAAAAATGTAAAAACGAAGGCGGCCTAGTTCTTGCTCGGTATGCCACCCCAGACCCATCAGAAACAATGTAAAAACCCAACTCCCCATTCGGAGATTCAGTGGCAGCATAGATCTCTTCTTTTGGAGTTTCCCACTGTCGATTAGTCATATGAAGTTCAAAATGTTGAATCAAACCTTCAATACTGCGATAAACTGACATTTGGTTGGGAACTACGAATTTGGAATTAACATCAATGTTAATTGGGCCTGAAGGAATGTTCTCGATAGCTTGGGTTATGATTTTAATGCTCTGAACCATCTCTTCCATTCGGACGAGAAAGCGCGCATAGCAATCACCTTCAGTAGAACAAACGACTTTAAAATCAAAATCATTATAAGCAAGATAAGGCTGATCTTTTCGTAGATCGCGAGTAACACCACTAGCTCTGGCAACTGGACCTGTAGCACTGCGATTAATAGCTTCTTCTTTAGTAAGAACACCAACGCCTCTAGTTCGGTCAACAAAGATTCGATTTCTTTGGAGTAACTTCATTAAGTCAGCATAAGCTGTGTAGAACAATTTAATAAAAGCTCTAACTTTTGTAATCCAAACATCATTAACATCACAAAGTAAGCCACCAACTCTGGTGTAACTAGGATGAAACCTTTGCCCACTAGCAACTTCAGAAATATCATTGATTTTTTCACGTAAATTGAATGCGTACAAGAAAGCAGTGAAGGCACCAAGATCTAATGCTGCAGCACCACAACAAACAAGATGATCATGAATCCGCATTAATTCAGCAAAAATCGTGCGAATGTATTTGCAACGAGGAGTTAAGTCTATGTCCAGTAATTTTTCTACCGCATGATGCCAAGATATCTCATTGGATACTGGGGAAATATAATTCATTCGATCAACTATGGTTACATATTGATTAAAATCAAGATGCTCACCAAGCTTTTCAAAACCGCTGTGTAAAAAGCCTATATCTGGAATTGCATGAACTACTACTTCGCCATCAAGAGTCAGAATTAAACGCAAAGTAGTGTGGGTAGCAGGATGCTGCGGACCGAAATTGAGTGTCCAGAGAAACTCTCTTTCAGGCGAACTTGTATCAGGTATGGCATCAGCCAAATTTAAAGGCATTTAATCCTACTCCAATATCACGATTCAGAACGAATAACGGACTGAAAGTTATGCCTTTCACCCATTCCACGCAAAGGGTAATCTTTACGCAGAGGAAAAGCTACAAATTCATCAGGCAACAAAATCCTTCGAAGATCAGGATGCCCCTCAAACTCAATTCCATACATATCGTAAACTTCACGCTCCATCCAATCTGCGCCCTTCCACAAATCATACATCGACGGAAGCCTAGGATCAGGGTCATCAAGATGGGTTTTAACAATCAATCTTTCGCCATTTTCAACATTTAAAAGAGCGTACCAAACCCCGTAACGATGAATTGCTCCTTGCAAATGAAGATAATCAGATGCAGACAAATCAATCAGCATATCAAAACAAAAAGTTGTTTTTAGGTAGCTTAGAATTTCAAAAAGATCAGAAGATGGAACAACGACCCTGTCATTATCCCTAAAAGACGAAAATACTAGGTTCAGTTTTTCAAACTTAGCAGTCAATTTTTCTTTGATATCAGCAAAACTCAAAGTAATCCCCTTAAAATCAAATTAAATTGTTCTGGTGGAACTTCGGAAATTTGCAGGAGCTTGTACACTTTGATCCGGTGATAAAAATTTACTAAGTGGCCTTGGCCCTTCGTAAACATTTCTCTTACCGAACTCTGTCCCAAAAATAGTTCCAGTATTTGCGATTTTTTCCTGCAGATCGATGATCCCTTGCAACAACTGCTCAGGCCTAGGCGGGCAACCAGGCACGTAAATATCAACAGGAATAAATCGATCGATCCCTTGAACCACTGCGTAAGTGTCAAAAACCCCACCACTGGATGCACATGCGCCCATCGAGATACACCATTTTGGTTCGGGCATTTGTTGCCAAATTCGCTGCATGACAGGAACCATTTTCATTACAACTCTGCCAGCAACGATCATTAAATCGCATTGCCTAGGAGAAAAACGAAAGGCTTCTGCACCAAATCGAGAGATATCATGTTTGCTGGCCCCGGTTGCCATTAACTCAATTCCGCAACATGCAGTAGCAAAAGGCATAGGAAACAAGCTGTATTTTCTGCACCAGCTAGCAAGATAATCTAATTTAGTAACAACAAAATTATCTTTTAAAAATTCTAGCGCCATTGAAAGACTCCCGCTTTCCAAGCATAAATATAACCGATAAAAAGAACAAAAACGAATGAAAGTACTTCAATAAAAGCAGGCCCAAGAAAAACTGAGGGCAAAGTAGCCATCCCTGGAGCATAAGCCGAAACAGCCCAAGGGTATAAAAACAAAAGTTCAACATCAAATACAAGGAAAAGGATGGCGATGAGATAAAATTTAACATCAAACTGTTTTTTTGCATCACCAAAAGGATCCATGCCTGATTCATAAGGCATGTTTTTGACTGAAGTCTTTTTATTTGGGCTTAAAATATGAGAAACGGTAAGTGCAGAAATTGCAAAACCGAATACAAATGCTGCATAAATAAAAATCGGATAATATGTTGAAAGATCAAAATCCATGACCTTAAACCTTTTCTTTAATCTAAAAACACCATGCTCCATCATTAAAAATCATTATAGGTAACCATATGATTTAAACAAAGAAACATCGATAAAAATTCAATTAAGTATTTAATAACAAATTACAAAGTAAAAATCATTCTATTTTTTATTTCCGCGGGGATGAAATTTGGAATGAATTAATTTAAGCCTGTTTCTGTCAACATGTGTATAAAGTTGCGTTGTTCGAATATTCGAATGCCCCAACATATCTTGAACAGCACGTAGGTCAGCACCGCCAGACAAAAGATGGGTAGCAAAACTATGCCTAAGGGTATGAGGGCTAATTTTTCCGTTTAGTCCTGATTTTAAAGCATATTTTTTAACTTGCTTCCAAATAATGATCCGGTTTAATGGCTTACCTGCTTTACTCACAAAAACCATACTTGTGCTTGCTTGAATCTTTACAAGCAATGGTCTTAAATTTTGAAGATAATCCCTGATTGCCAAAATCGCTTTTTTACCCAAGGGAACAATTCGTTGTTTTCTACCTTTTCCCGTGCATGTAATAAAACTTGAATCAAGGTGAAGATCTTTGAGTTCCATATTTACGACTTCAGAAACCCTGCAACCGGTTGCATAAAGGCATTCCAAAATAGCACGATCTCTCAAAAAATAACGGTCTTCCAAATTCGGGGATTCTAATAATGTTGTTACAGACTCAGGGCTTAAAACGAAGGGAATTCTTGTCCAAAGCGCAGGCGCTTCTAGCAATTCAACAGATTGATTTGTGCTTTTCTCTTCCATGCGAAGAAAACGGAAGAAGTTTTTTAATGAAATCAAATGCCTGGCTATACTTGAATGAGCTAAAGCCTTTTCTTTCAAATACTCAACAAAATTCAAAAGATCATCCAGAGACGGATTCATACACTTGGTTATTTTGCGCTCCAACGACCACTCAAAGTATTTTTTAAGGTCTCGCAAATAACTGACATAAGTGTTTTTCGATACTGAACGCTCAGTTTTTAAAAAAGAACCAAATAAAGTTATTTGGGCATTAAGATCAGCAATTGTTTCTTTAAAACTTGCCATATGTATCCTATTGCTAAAGTTAGACTTAAGAAGAATAGCTATTAAAAATTACCTTCCCTCTTAAGCCCTAATGTAAACTTAAATCAAAATAAGGCCCCAAGAACGTTAGAAACCAAATTGGTTTGGTTTTATGGCAGTAAACACCGTTAAAACTTGCACAACCGTAATTCCCTCAAAAGTATTTGCCTTTATGACAAGTATTTTAAAAAAGAAAACTATTGTTTTTTGGTTAAATGGAAGTTCAAAGATAAACGGAGATATTTATGAAATATTATGTGATCACGATAACTGGATGCTTACTTCTAACGGTTGGTTGTAATCAACAATCTCAACGCCCAAGCACGGGAAGCTTCAAGCTATTTGGAACATTGCGCAGCCCCAAGAACCTTAACGACAGCCCCCCCACTGCGCTTCCGATATCTACTCCGGCGCCAATAGGAATAGGCCCTGCGCCTATGGACCCATTACCACAATACTACCCCAACCCAAGTGCGCCCATTCCTAACCCGTCTCCAGCTTTAAATTCGGGGCCAAATGACACTATTTCGCAAAAAGTAAAAACACCTCAGTATTCAGGTTCGGTTAAACTTCTTCCTCCAGAATCAGCAGCAGGGCATGCAACATTAAAGCCAAATGAAGAAAAGCCAAATGAATCAAAAGAGCCACCCATTTCCAAAAATGAAACGGAATCTAAAAACCTAATTGGCAAGAACCTGCCTTTAGATATTCCTGGTTATTCTTTATTAAGCAATTCAGTTGCAATTGGGTTATTACCCTATCCGGACGGCATAGATTGGCTTTTCAAAGAAAAATTTAAATCCGCATTATTCATCCACTCTTCAACACAAGAAACAAAAGCAATCACGTCTTTATTTGAAAAACGAGGAATGAAATTAAATTTATTACTACTGGAAGAATCAAATATAAGTGCAGAAAGATTAAATATTGAAATTTCAAAACTACAAAATTCATCGCTACAGCCTATTTATGTATTTGATCTCGATGGTTCAATTGCGGCCTCATTTTGGTATGTATACCTTCAGAAAACTACATTAAAATCTGAAGATGAGACCATGAACCAAATTACAAAACTAGGTATGAACCCAAACAAAACGGAACAAAGTAAGGGAATATTTAAAGCCGCTAAAAAACTAGTGTGGTAACAATGCTACAAAAATCAAATGCACTCGTTCCATCGATCTACCCTGGATCGGTCTATAAATTTGCTGATCTTGATAAGTACGAAGAAGCAATTCTAAATCCCAGCGAAGAATTTATTTACGCAAGAGATGGCCATCCAAATGCAGTCATAACAGCCAATGAAATTACGAAATTACACAATTCCGATTGGGGAATAGTTACGGGCAGCGGTATGGGAGCGATTTCTGCAGTATTCATGGGCTTACTATCATCAGGCAGTAGAATTATCGCAGGAAAAAGGCTTTACGGACGAACCCTAAAAATTTTAGAAAAAGATTTCACTCGTTTTGGTGTGCAATGCAACATCGTGGATGAATGCAATCTAAACGAACTTAAATCAGCATTATCAACGCCCGCCTCAATTCTTTTTATTGAAACCATTACCAACCCAACTTTACGGGTGCCTAATCTTAAAGAAATAAGTTTACTTACAAAAAAAAACAAAACACATTTGGTTGTCGACAATACTTTTGCAACCCCCTTACTATGCAAACCTTTAGATCATGGGGCAGATATCGTAATTGAAAGCCTTACAAAAATCATGTGTGGCCATAGTGATGTAACCATGGGTTATGTAGGCGGAAATCAAGGACAAGAAAATATAATTAAAGCTGTTAAAGATCTAGGTTTCTACGCAAGCCCATTTGATTGTTGGCTTATATCACGAAGTTTAGAAACATTGCAATTAAGATTAAATCAAAGCTGCAAAAACGCTTTTGAATTAGCAAACTGGTTAAAAACAAGCCATAAAGAAATAAGAGTAGACTTTCCAGGCTTACAAAACCACGAAGATTTTGAAATCTCATTAAAACAATTTGGTAACTTTCCAGGACATTTAATTGCGGTTGAAATCCCAAAGGGCAGGGCGGGAGTAAACAAGTTTTTACAAGCTGCAATCAATGTCCCTTTTTGCCCTAGCCTTGGCCACTCATCAACAAGTGTAAGTCACTCCTGGAGTACATCTCACAGACAACTGACTTCGGATCAAAAAATTGAACTTAAAATAACCGAGGGACTGCTTCGCGTATCGGTTGGCCATGAACCGATTGATCAAATCATAAGTTCATTTGATAAAGGTTTAAGAGCTGTACAACAATTTTAATCAGAACCGTTCTTCTTCTTATTGGACAGATAAATCTTTGTAATTTTATCCGTCAATTCTGGCAACTTATCCATCAGCCTTCTCAATTTTCTTGGCTTGCATGATTGCTGTGCATAAAGAGATAACAAAGGCATGGCTATAGTTGAATCAACATAAGCAGTTACAGTATCAGGGAGCTGCGACTCATCCACTTTTCCCCAAGTCATAGCTTCTTGAGGAGTTGCTCCACTCAACCCGCCAGTATCGGGTCTGGCATCAGTAAACTGAATAAAGTAATCATGCCCTTTTTCTTCAAGACCAAGGACTTCCTGAATTTGTGGTTCCGTTTGCAATATAAAATTCTTTGGGGATCCGCCCCCGAAAATCAGAACACCGCTTTTCCCTGTAGTTTTGGCTTCGTATACAATTGCTGCTGATTGATTAACATCCAAAAGCGGATTAATGGCCAAACCATTCCCTTCAAGTTGTAAGGCAGCAAGATTCATTCCTATAGAGCTATCACCTGGCGAAGAAGTAAAAACCGGAACGCCCGCTCGGTATGCAGCAGCAAGGAAACTTTTTCCTACATTTTTTGTTTTTTCTTCGTGAGCAGAAAGATACTTCCCAGCAAGATTGTGAAATTCCGCAGTGCCCATTGTTTTTTGAAAAGCTTCCCCACGACTCAACTGACGAAAAAACAAATCTGTACCAAGTAAATTCTCATAATCGAAAACAATATCATAAATTCTTATCACCTGATGCGCTTTAAGTTGGTGATCATCCAAACCAGGACGGGACTGATGCAACTCCATTCCGAGAGCAAAATGGGTATCATGATAAATATTTGCACCCGTGCTTACAATCCAATCAATAAATCCAGCTTCAATCAAAGGAACAAGACAAGACATTCCTAGGCCCGCTGGAGTAAGAGCTCCGCTAAGCGCAACTCCAACAACACAATCAGAAGCAAGCATTTTATCGGAATAGATTCGACATGCTTCACGAAGTCTTCCCGCATTATAAGAAAGAAAAACATCATCAATAAGTTTTTTACAAGAATAAGAATCAACTACCGGTGGAGGTTCTATTTTCTTATGACTTATTTTTTTAATGTAATCCTGGCACTTTGTTCTTTTAATAGTCATTAATTCACCTTTTAAAACAACGGCCTTATACATCTAAACCGAAATATTACTTTTTAAAATCTAACGAAAACGCTTCTGCACTCAATGGTTTATCAGTTGCAAACTTAACTAATTCATCCCACGGCAGAGACTTCCCTGATGAAAAAATTTTGTTACGCATAAACTCACCCACCTTTAAATTTCCCTCATAAATAACTTCTGAGGGCGATTTCCCAGGGTATAAGTCCTTGGTGATAGCGTGATGAACTTGCGAAGCAAATAGTTCACCAAGCATATAATTATGATAATAGACAGGGGCACTTACAATGTGGATCTTACTAGCATAATCAGCAGAATTCCGATTCACAGGCATGGAAATACCTTGGTATTTCTTCACCAAAGTCCACCATAACAAATTCAAATCTTGCTTTGGATCTTCATACATCCCTTTTTCAAAACGAAGCATCACTTGGCACCATCTTGAAAAAATCAACAAACGGTTTTTAAGATTTTTAGATGCAGCAGCATCAAACCCTGCAGAATCTTCAACTTTTAAACCCATTGCTTTTAAAAACGACGACCTCTTAGTCAAACGTTCAAACATCATTGCCACACCTTCAGTTGTCAAAATATGACACTCAGACCTTAATAGATAAGGCAAAGAAGCGGGAATATTATTATTGTTGGAACTATAAACTGCATGACCAAATTCATGCAAAAGAGTGGATGCCCAATAATCATCTGGTTTAACATTAGCAAGAACCCTTACATCCCCTGATCTATCAATATCAGTACAGAATGCATGCGGGCTTTTACCCTTTTTTTCATACAAATCGCTAATGGCAATAACGCGATCAATAGGAAGTCCAATTCCTTTATAAAACTTCTGTGATAGCCGAAGTAAATCGGCTTTTTTAAACGGACCATCCAAATCTAAACCAAAGATTGCAGGTGCTTCCTGAAAAAAAGGATCATGATAATGCCATGCTTGCAATTGATCTTTTTTTATTTTGTAATTCAACGCCAACTTTGAATCAATTTCGTCTTTAATTTGCTGAAAAGGCTCACGGGTAAGATCATCAAGTTGATCAAAAATCTTGATTAAATCACTAGCCTTTTGTTCGTTTAAAAAAAGCTGCATTTCGTGATAATTCGAAAATTTCAAATGACGAGCTATTTGATTTCGAGTGGCTACAAGTTCTTTCAAATCGTTCTCAAGGATAATACCGACCTTTTTACCAGCTTCCCAAGCTTCTTGACGAAGATTGGAATCAAGAGAATTCTTTAATATGCCCCTAACATCATTTTCAGTGCTGTCTTTTCCTTGAATTACAGGCCTGAATGAATTAAAAGATTGTTCAACCTTATTTGATAATGCCGAGGATCTTTTGAGCAAATCCAAAGGGACTTGTTTTTCAAGATAAATCAAAAACAATACATCAACACTTCGGGAGAGGATTGGGTCTGTTATTTTTGCTTTATTATCTTTTAAAGATTTAATTTCTTGAAACAAGTTAGCATTGGCTAAAGCCTCATCAATTTTATTTTGAGCCTTTTCTTTTTTATCAAAATCAGATGAACTTCCCGTGGTGTTTGCGTTCCACCAAGCAAGGTTTGCAGCGATTTCTAGTGGGCGCATTGCTAATTCGTGTTTATCAAGAAAACTTTTAGCAGCTTTATCCATGTTTTGATCACCAAAAACATTATTTTTCATTAAAAGCAAAATCAAAAGAATTGAGGATAATTGTTTAATTCTCATGTTAACCCCTAATTAAATTTATTAATTGCTTTATTATTATTGTCTAAACATTAATATTCATAAAGGCCTATATTTTAATTTCTTTAACAAATTTAAATTCTGTAGATAAATCCTAAATCTGTTGAAAAGGCCAATTATGCTTGAATCAGAAAAATCAATTTTGCTCGTGGAAGATGATACATCAACACGGCTTATAATTCAAAAAAGCATATCTAAATGGGGTTGCAAAATTTTATCTGTTTCTTCTGCTGAAGAAGCGATCCGTGTAGTAAATATGATTACACCAACTCTAGCATTAATTGATATTTCATTACCAGGAATTGACGGGATCACTCTAGCCGAAATGTTGCTCAAAAAAAACGTAACTGCAGTTGTTTTAATGACGGCAGATAAAAACCACGTAACAAATACTGCATTAAAAAACCACAAGGTGATTTGCAAACCTTTTAATAATGACGAATTAAAAGAAATAGTAATTCAAACTTCATTTATATTTGATTAGAGAAATTTAAGAATTAAATTTTTGTAAAAGGTATTGTTCAAAAAATACTTTATCGAGTTTTTGCTCAGTTACTTTTTCGCAAAGTTTTCCGGGCAGATATCTTTTACCCTGAACATGGATATTTTGTTTAAGCCACTTGCGTAATTCAAAAAGAATATCAGCGTTAAGAGCTTTATCATTCCAAGATATTTCCTCTTTAGCTTTAGCAACAAATTGCGCAGCATAAAGATTTCCCAATAGATATGTGGGAAAATACCCAAAAAGACCAGCACTCCAATGGATGTCTTGCAAGCATCCCATTGCATTGTTTTTAGGCTTCAAACCCAAATAAGTTTCCATTTTAGCATTCCATGCTTCAGGAAGGTCTTTGATCGAAAGGCTTTGTGAAATTAAATCCTTTTCAAGTTCATAACGAAAAATAATGTGTAGATTGTAAGTGACTTCATCAGCGTCTACCCTGATAAAACCTGGCTGAACTTGATTAATGGCTTTATGAAAATCATTTAAAGATACATGTGCTAATTGTGCAGGGAAAAACTTAATAGCGAGCGGGTAAATAAAACGCCAGAATTCCAAAGATCTTCCAACTTGATTTTCAAGAAGGCGAGATTGTGACTCATGAATACCAAGAGAAACAGCCGTTCCAGTCGGTAATCCAAAATGATCTGGATCTAAACCTTGCTCATACAAACCATGTCCTGCCTCATGCAAAACACCAAATAGACCAGATGAAAAATCAAAAGGATTAAATCGAGTGGTAATCCTACAATCACCAGGCCCGATACCGCAGCAAAATGGATGCGCAGTTGTATCAAGCCTGCCTGCATTAAAATCAAACCCACAATAGCCTGCAACGATTTCGCTAAAAATCTTTTGTTTTTGTTCAGGATAGTTTCCCAAAATCAGGCTGCGATTATTTTCTTTTGAACAATTAATTAATACTTTGATAATCGAATCTTTTAACGGATAAAAAACAGAATCTAATTCAACAGAAGTTGCGCCCGGTTCATAATCATCTAGCAAGGCATCATAACTTGCCTGGCCATTAGCAAGACATTTCGCTTCCTGCCTTTTAAGATCAATAATTTTCTCAAGCCATGGTTCAAACAAGCTAAAATTGTTTTGAGATCTAGCTTCCTGCCAAGCCTGTTGGGAATATACAAACGTTTTTGATAGTTCTTGAACCAAAGAAACGGGAATTTTATTTGCGCGGTTAAATACACGAAGCCATTCTCTTGCATTAACACTTATGTCGGAATCTGCAGGAAATGCAGCAGACTCCGAAGCCAGTTCCATCAAGGCATCGCCAAGCCAAGAATCAGTAACTAGTTCGTGGTGCAATTTGGAAAGAGCAGAATTTTGAAGGGCACGAAGGTCTGCCCCGCCGGGGGGCATATTCGTTCTTTCATCCCAGCCTATTAATTCGGCACAAGATTCAATAACCCGGGCATTTTTAAAATGCGCTTTTAATTTCAGGTATTTTAATTCAAGATCCATTTGGAATCCTGGCGAATTAAGCCATGTTCATATTCATAAGAAATTCAGCATTTGTTTTGCATTTCTTAAGCCTAGAAACCATCAACTCCATCGCATCAACCGGATGCATATCTGCAAGTACTCTGCGAAGAGCCCGGACTCTATCCAGTTCATCGGGGTGCATTAGCAATTCTTCTTTTCGAGTACCAGACCGGTTAATATCAATCGCAGGCCACACTCGTTTATCTACCAACTTTCGATCGAGATGAACTTCCATATTACCCGTACCTTTGAATTCTTCAAAGATAACTTCGTCCATCCTAGAACCGGTATCGATCAAAGCCGTTGCAAGAATTGTAAGGCTGCCACCATTTTCGATATTTCGAGCAGCACCAAAAAACCTTTTAGGTTTCTGCATTGCATTGGAATCAAGACCACCACTGAGCAATTTACCGCCGGATGGCGCTTCGGAATTGTAAGCGCGCGCAAGCCTTGTGATTGAATCCAAAAGAATTATCACATCCCTGCCATCTTCTACCAATCTTTTTGCCTTTTCCATCGCGATTTCACTGACATGCACATGATCCGTAGAAGGCTCATCAAAAGTACTAGCTACAACTTCAGCGTTTGCACTAGCAACAGAACGAACCATTTCTGTAACTTCTTCAGGGCGTTCATCAATAAGCAGAACTATCAAATAAGCATCTGGGTGATTCTGTTTGATAGCTTGAGCAATGCGCATTAAAAGAACAGTTTTACCCGCTCTTGGAGGTGAAACGATCAAACCACGCTGACCTTTACCAATGGGAGTAATTAAGTCGACAACTCTGGTTGAAAGCTCTCCATTTGAAGTTTCAAGAAAAAGTCTTTTATTAGGATGGAGGGGAGTTAGATCTTCAAAAACAACAGGACGAGCTCGTTCATCTGGAGCACGGCCTTGCACCAGTTCCACTTGCATCAAAGCGAAGTTGTCCTGCCCTTCAATCGGCAAGCGAATAGGGCCTTCAATCATAAGGCCAGTGCGTAAACCAAGCCTGCGTATTTGACTTGGGGAAACATAAATATCTTCTGGAGAAGCCAAGTAATTGTGGGCTGCACTACGAAGAAAGCCATAACCATCCGGCAGAACTTCCAAAGTTCCGGAACCTTTGACGGCATTACCACGCTCAATTTGTCTGCGAACTACCGATACAATTAACTGTACACGGGTCATACCTGTGTGTTCAGCAATACCTTCATTTTCGGCATGCGCAAAAAGTTTAGGCATTGGAAGCCTATATAAATCGTCAAGGCGTGTGTTTGTTTGCACCTTAGCAACTGGAGTTATTGGTTGTGACGGTTGACTTGATACAATACTGCTTGAAGGGGAAGCTTGTTCTGGAGATTTGCGAACTACTCTTTTCCTAGCCAGGTTACCCATCCCTTCGTCGCCGCGTGCGACGGACATAATCAATCCTCCATTGGGGACTTTAAAAAATTAAAAAGTGATCCATGATTTAACAAGACTGTAAAGCTTGGAAGGTCATAAAAATAATTCGATAACTACCACTGTGCTTTGTTGCTTGGTTAAATAACCAGTTAAGGTGGTTTATCTAGAACAACTATAAATAAAACTAACAAATTTAGATTATAAAGTTATTTGAAAAAATGCAAGTGTATTTCTTAGTCTTTTCAGTATTCTTGTCACACAATAGCAAATGTTATTTTGTATTTTAATATGTTTCACTGATCATAATTTAACAACAATGGCAAAAAATCAATAATGACTTCATTAAAACTATCCCGTGGGAAATGCTTACCTCTTGGTGCCACGCAATTAAATAATAGCATTAATTTTGCGTTGCTATGCAGGCACGGAACAGAGGTTCATCTTGCATTATTTACACTCGAAACCAAAGAGCCAATTGCAGAGATAGTTCTACACCCAAGAAAAAGTAGAACAGGGGATCATTGGCATATTGCTGTTGAAGGCTTACCCGAATCATTTTGCTATGGGTGGAGAGTTAATGGCCCCCAGTCACCTATACATCGATTTGATCCTGAACACCTCCTTTTAGATCCTCAATGCAAAACTATTTCCGGTGGATCGGAATGGGGGGTTAATGATGAATCGATGGCTCACCACACTTCTAGGTTAAGTATTTTTACAAATAACGAAATCCCCCAAATGGAAGACACGCATCTATGCACTCCCATGGAAGACAGCATCATCTACGAAGTTCATGTTCGCGGATTTACATGCCATCCAACTTCCATGACTGTCAATCCTGGAACATTTGATGCATTGATAGAAAAAATCCCATACTTAAAAAATCTAGGTATAACAGCAATCGAACTTTTACCTGTTCATGAATTTGATGAGAATGATTGCCCCTTTTTCGACCCCGCTACTGGTAAAAAACACCGTAATTTATGGGGATATAACACTATTTCATTTAATGCCCCTAAAACTTCATACGCAAGTGTCGGAAATATAAACCAACACATTGTTGAATTCCGAAAAATGGTTCATGCATTTCATATGGCAGGAATTGAAGTCATCATGGATGTGGTTTTCAACCACACCGGTGAAGGAAATCATCGCGGTAGGACTTATAGTTTTCGAGGGTTAGATAATTCCACCTATTACATGGTAGACAAAGATGGGAATTACTTTAATTTTTCCGGATGCGGCAACACCTTAAATTGCAATCATCCGGTCGTCCGAGAAATGATTACAAACAGTCTGCGATTCTGGGTTGCAGACATGAATGTTGACGGTTTGCGTTTCGACCTCGCATCGATACTGGGCAGAGATTATCTCGGAAATGTTTTAGTGGAACCACCAATCGTAGAAATGATTGCCGAAGATGGCGTTCTTGCTGACACCAAATTAATTGCTGAACCATGGGATGCCGCAGGGTTGTATCAGGTTGGACTTTTCCCTTATGGCAGAAGATGGAGCGAGTGGAATGGCCAATATCGCGATGACATTCGCAGATTTTGGCGTGGAGAACCGGGGATAGCTTCTTTACTAGCTACTCGTATTTGCGGAAGTTCGGATTTATACGAATCTTCAGGGCGAAAACCTCGCCATAGCTTAAATTTTATAACCTGCCATGATGGATTCACACTCTGGGATCTTGTAACTTACAATGTAAAGCATAACTTTCGAAACGGCGAAGGAAACAATGATGGTTGTTCGGAGAATTTCAGCTGGAATTGCGGGGAAGAGGGCCCAACAAATGATCCCTACATCCTAGGTTTAAGAAAAAGACAGGTCAGAAACTTTTATGTCACATTGTTTATTTCGCAAGGTGTTCCCATGATGCTAGCGGGAGATGAATTTCTACGAACGCAAAAAGGGAATAATAACGCTTGGTGTCAGGATAATGAAATCAGCTGGACAGATTGGTCCTTTCTGGAAAAAAACTCAGACTTCCATCGCTTCACTAAAGAAATAATCAAATTGCGGCTCGCACATCCAGCTTTAAGAAGACGTACTTTTATGAAGACTGGAGATATTATTTGGCATGGAATCTCACCTCTAACCCCTGATTTTTCAACCGAAAGCACATTCCTTGCTTTTGCATTAAATGGTTTAAAAACAGGCAGGGAAACCGATGCGGACTTCTTTGTCGCTATGAATTCAGGAAATGAACCCGCTGAATGTAAAATCCCTGCTTCACCAACAGGAAGGCCATGGCGCCGAATTATCGATACCGCGAAAGCTTCGCCTCTTGATATCGTAAGCTTCCACGAAGCACCAAACATCGCTTTTGAAAGCATATATCCTGTAGAAGCAAAGTCTTGCTTGGTGTTGTTATCAGACAAGTAAAGCCAAAAAAGTAGAATTACTTTCTGTTTAATTTGGAACTTGCACGAACAATTGCACGGGCTCGATCTTTAAGCTTGGACCGCTCACTTGAAGTTTTACCATCAAGACTTGAATCAATAATAGCTTTGGCAGCATTAACATCCAAAGCAGCAAGTTCAGTAGCCCTTGGGGTTAACAATGTAACGATATTATTAGAGATTTGTACCGTTCCACCTTCGATAAAGAAAAAGGAATCCGTAGAGCCGTTACGAATACGAAGGGAACCAAACCCCAGCTTCGATACTAAGGCAGCTCTATTGGGAAGGATGCCCATTTCGCCATCGAAAAGTGGTATGACCAAGGAATCAGACTCTTGGTCAACCAAGGCTTTTTCGGGTGTCACAACAACACAATGAATTTTGGAATTGTTTTCTGCCATGGTTTACTTACCTGCCGCCATTTCTTTGGCTCGCTCAGCAGCTTCTTCAATCGCCCCCACATAAAGGAAAGCTGATTCAGGAAGATGATCCCATTTTCCTTCGCAAAGCTCTTTAAAGCTTCGGATGGTGTCTTGTAAAGAAGTAACTTTACCAGGCTTTCCTGTAAAGACTTCGGCAACGATAAAGGGTTGGGATAAAAATCGTTCAATTCTTCGAGCGCGAGAAACAACTTGTTTATCTTCCACGCTAAGTTCTTCCACACCAAGAATAGCGATAATATCTTGCAATTCACGATATCTTTGCAGAATTTGCTGTACCTTACGGGCAACACCATAGTGTTCAACACCAACAACATTTGGATCCAAAATATTGCTATAGCTGGCAAGAGGATCAACAGCGGGGTAAATACCTTTTTCAGATATTTTTCTTTCAAGATAAATAAACGCATCCAGATGCTGGAAAGCATTTGCAGGAGCGGGATCGGTTGGATCATCAGCAGGAACATAAACAGCCTGCACGCTAGTAATAGCGCCCTTTGCTGTTGATGTAATTCTTTCTTGCAACTCGCCCATTTCGGTAGCGAGTGTAGGTTGGTAACCTACAGCACTAGGCATACGGCCTAGCAATGCAGAAACTTCGGCACCTGCCTGAGAAAATCGGAAAATATTATCAACAAACAAAAGGGTATCTTTACCAGTAGCATCTCGAAACCATTCAGCCATGGTAAGGGCAGTAAGAGCAACCCTAAGGCGAGCACCTGGTGGTTCGTTCATCTGACCAAACACCATAGCAGTCTGAGTAATAACCGATCGATCAGTTTTACCAATTTTGGTTTCTTGCATTTCCAGCCAAAGGTCATTACCTTCACGTGTTCTTTCGCCCACCCCGGCGAAAACCGAATAACCTTCATGCATGGTGGCAATACGAGCAATAAGTTCAGTAAGAATAACGGTCTTACCGAGACCAGCACCACCAAAGAGACCCGCTTTTCCACCACGAACAAGTGGGGTCAAAAGATCAATAACTTTGATACCGGTTTCAAAAATTTCTGTTTTAGGTGACAGTTCAGAAAAAGCAGGTGGTTCTCGATGAATCGGCCTTGTTTCACTAGCATTTACCGGACCTCTACCATCAATAGGTTCGCCAAGCAAATTAAATACCCGACCTAAGGTTTGCTCGCCTACAGGAATAGTTACTGGCGCACCAGTATCAATTACCTTCATGCCACGAACCAAGCCTTCAGTTGAGCCCAAAGCGACGCAACGAATACGATTTCCACCAAGATGCTGCTGAACTTCACCGGTCAGATGAAGAATAACATTCTTGTAATCAGAATCGATTTTAATGGCGTTATAAATTTCTGGAAGGTGTCCTTCAGGAAACTCAGCATCAAAAGTAGATCCAATGATCTGAACAATTTTACCTTCAACTATTTTTCCAGCATTTGCACTAACCATAACAAAAAACCCTCTCTAGTCAAAAAGCATAAGAACCCAGATTTTTATCAAAACTTATTCAAGCGCAGCAGCGCCACCGATAATTTCAGAAATCTCCTTGGTAATCTGAGCTTGTCGGGCCCTATTGTAAAGCAAGGAAATAGCTTTGATCATGTCATCAGCATTTTCAGTTGCTGCTTTCATAGTCACGCGTCTGCCAATTTGCTCGCTAACCGCAGCATCAAGAAAACATTTAAAAAGTGAAGCTTTAAATGCCTGAGGAAGCAGTTCAGCAAGAATTTCTTCCGCGCTAGGAAGAAACTCGTAACTTGTATTATCAGTCTTCTTAACGGTTGTTGCAGAAGAATCATTTGGTTTTGCAAAAGGCAGAATAGTTTCAACAACCGGTAATTGTCTTGCTGGGTTCAGGAACTTCATATAGGCCACATCAACAGCATCAACATTACCAGCAACAAATTCACGGATAAACTTATCTGCAAGAGGTTCAACCTCATCAAACCTAGGCTTATCTTCAAAATTGATATAAGTGGCAACAGGAATAATTTGCTGGTACTTAAAAAAAGAAATTGCTCGCTTACCGCTAAGTTCTAAGAGCGTTTCTTCTCCCCTAGATTTAGCAGCATTTAGACTATTGGTTGCTTCCCTTAAGATGCCTGCGTTGTAACCACCGCAGAGGCCTCTGTTAGAGCAAATAACGAGCAAAATTCTCTTAGAAATTTTTTCGCGATTTACCAATAAAGGATGAGTTACATCCTGAGCAGACGCAGAAAGTTCAGCGGCAATCTCTGCAATTTTCTTAGTATAAGCTGCTGCTTCAACGGTCCGGTCCATGGCTTTCTTAAAACGCGCAGTGGCGATAAGTTCCATTGTCCGGGTTATCTTGCGAATATTGCGGATCGCTTTTCTTCGAACCACAAGTTCACGAGTTTTTGCCATAATTAAACACCTTACCCAATATTAGCCTTTGAACTGAAAACCAAATTCATTAATCGATGCTTCCAGCTTTTTGACAAGATCTGGAGACAATTTCTTTTCGCTTATCAAAGCGTTTCGAACTTCAGGTTTCTGTTCTTTCATGTAGGCTAGGAATTGAAATTCCCAAGCCTGAACTTTTGACCTTTCAACTTTGTCTAAAAAGCCTTTTGTTGCAGCAAAAATAATCATTACCTGATCAGCAACATTCATTGGCTTGTAAGGTGGTTGCTTTAATATTTCAACAACGCTATACCCTCTATCCAACTGAGACTGGGATGTTTTATCAAGTTCCGTACCTAGTTGCGCAAAAGCTTCAAGCTCCCTAAACGACGCAAGATCCAATCGCAAACCACCGGATACTTGCTTCATTGCTGAAATCTGAGCTTTACCACCCACGCGAGAAACGCTGATACCCACATCCACTGCAGGTCTAACGCCCGCATTAAATAAAGATCCTTGCAAATAAATTTGCCCGTCAGTAATCGAAATCACATTGGTTGGAATGTAAGCAGATACTTCACCTTCCAAAGTTTCAATAATAGGAAGCGCAGTTAACGAACCACCGGAGGTACTAACTTTAGCAAGCTTATGATTTGGGTGCTTAGGAAGATCATGTTTTAATGCATGCTCTTTGCCTGCTGGCCCAACATAAACTATACCTTTGCCCGCTTCATCCCGGTTAACGCCCCAATCATCTGTAACTTTTGACTCATCAGAGTTTTTGTCAACAATTACGTAGCGCTCTGCAAGCTTTGCAGACCGTTCTAGCAAACGCGAATGAGCATAAAAAATATCACCAGGATATGCTTCACGACCAGGAGGACGGCGCATTAGGAGTGATAATTGGCGGTACGCTGCTGCTTGTTTACTTAAGTCATCGTAAACACAAAGCGTTGCCATGCCTTTTTCATACATGTAATATTCGGCCATCGCACAACCAGCGTAAGGAGCAATATATTGCAGCGGAGCTGGATCTGCAGAACTAGCATCAACCACAATGGTGTAGTCCATTGCGCCATTGGCCTTAAGAATTTCAACCACTTTAGCAACAGTAGAATCCTTTTGACCGATAGCAACATAAACGCAAATCACCCCGTTACCTTTTTGATTAATGATGGTATCGAGAGCAATTGTAGTTTTACCTGTTTTACGATCACCAATAATAAGTTCGCGCTGACCACGGCCCACAGGGGTCATAGCATCGATGGCTTTAATCCCGGTTTGCATTGGTTCATCAACAGGCTGCCTACCAGCAACGCCTGGAGCATTGGACTCAACCGCTCGGGTAAGATTTGTAATAATTGGACCTTTTCCATCCTTGGGAACACCAAGGGGATCTACAACACGGCCAATTAAAGCATCACCAACAGGAACACGAAGCAAAGCCCCGGTTGTTAGAACTTCATCACCTTCTTTAATATCTAGGTATCTACCTAAAATAATAACGCCAACGGAATTTTCTTCGAGATTAAAGGCCAAGCCTTTAACACCAGATCGAGGAAAATCAACCATTTCTCCGGCCATTACACCTGTAAGGCCGTAGACACGGGCAATTCCATCACCAACTTCTAAAACCCTACCGACTTCTTTAGCGTCGATTCGGTCTTGAAATTGTTCAATTTCCTTCTGAAGAACTGAAGCTATCTCGTCTGCTTTGAATCTCATAAGTACTTCTCTCAATCAATTGATTGCGCAAGGATTGAAGACGGCTACGTAAACTACCGTCCCAAAGCCAATCCCCGGCTTTAATAATTAATCCACCAACAATGGAATCATCCACCGTATAAGAAAGAACAGGTTGCTTACCGAGCTTAATTTGTAAAGCCTTAAGTAACGCAATCTCCTGCTCAGGAGTAACCTTAACACTGGTAATAACCTGAACTTGCAATTGGTTTTTTCGCGTCTCGTTCAAAATCTGATAAGCATGAACAGAAGCACCAAGCAAACCAAGTCGATCGTGTTCATTAAGCACAAAAATAAAGTTCATAACCAAAGGGCTGCATTTTCCTTCAAAAACTAACTTTACCAGCCTAGTCTTTTCGTCTCGAGAAATCACAGGAATTGAAAAGAAGGCTTCAAGCTTGGGGTTCTTTTTCAAAAGTGATGCGATTTCAAGTAATTCTTCAAGCACACTATCAGCAAGACCTAAAGGCAATGCAGATTGGTAAAGCGCTGCAGAATAAACTTGGGTAATACGCTGAGATCCGTCATCAAGCACCGTATAGTGCTTGGCAAGTTCAGCAATGTTTAAATCAATATCACTGTAAGACATTATCTAGCCCCAGCAGAAAAAACGCTACAAACAATAAGATACTATTTGGAAAATTCAGCCAAGCAATCGTCGACAAGAACTCGATGGTCCTCAATCGTTAAAGACTTTTTAATGGCTTTTGAAGATACAAGCAAAGCTAAATCGGAAGCTTTGCTAAGAAGATCCTTCATTGCTTGATCTGTGGCAAGTTGCAACTCACGATGCAACCGATCACGTTCTGCAACGATTTCTTCTTTAGCTTTAGAAACCATTTCATCTTTTAGTACCTGGCCATCACGTCGAGCTTCATCAATAAGAATCCTAATTTGATCCCCTGCCAACCTAAATTTAGCATCAAGTTCGGCTTGTAACTTTTGGGATTTTAAACTCGCAGCTTCGGCCTCATCAATGGCACGACGAATGTTTTCTTCGCGTTTTTGCAAACCTTCCAGCATAGGGCCCCATGCTGTTTTATTTAGCGCAAAGAAAAGCAAAATAAACAACACCAAAGTCCAAACTCCGGTATCAGCACTAAAACCAAAGATATCTCTTTGTTTTGAAGGTTGTTGATCACCATCAGCAACCTTTGCTTCAGAATTTTTAACTTCAGCAGTTTTGACTTCAGCAATACAGTCTGTGGAAAACACAAACCCAAGGCTGAGTAAACCAAGCAAAGTCATGACGAAAAACCGTCGTAACATGGCCCCTCTACCTCCCGATTTAAAAGAATAGAAACTAAATAAGGAAGCAAATCAGCAATGCAAACAAGGCAACACCTTCAAGCAAAGCTGCGATAATAATACTGGCGTTTCTAAGGTCGTTTGCCATTTCAGGTTGGCGTGCCATGTTCTCAGCCATGCCTGCACCAATGTAACCCAAACCAATGCCTGCACCAATAATTGCCAAACCTGCACCAATGCCCTTGCCAACATTGGCAATACCATCAGCAGCAAATGCATCATCAGCAAAGCAAAATAAAGCTACAACCACTGCAAACATCAAAAACATCTTTTTCATCGAAAGCAAGCCTCCATAATCACCACAAAGGGGAAACACAACAAGAAACATAAGAGCTAAGTTACGATTATTTACGAATCATATAAACAATAGTCAATCAAATTTTAATGATTGCCTTGAATAGCCTTTTGATCATGCCCATGTTCATCGTGGGCGTGTTCTTCATGAGCATGGCCTTCATGAGTAGCCATACCCATGAATAAAGCAGTCAAAAATGTAAAAACATACGCTTGCAAAAATGCGACAAGAAGCTCAAGAAAACACAAAGCTAAACTTGCCGCCAAACTGATAACAGTTACACCAGACTGAAGCAAAATATTTTCGCCAGCAACTTTTACAGCAAAAAGAAGTACGGTGGCAAGAACCATATGACCTGCAAACATATTTGCAAATAAACGAACAGCCAAGACACCACTTCGAATAAAAATGCCAGCAAATTCGATCACGAAAAGAAAAGCACTAATAACAGGCCCAAACACTGGAAGATCGATTTTCATCCAAAAGCCTTTAAAAAAACCAGCGACCCCATTCTTTTTGATACCTGTGTAATTAATAAAAAAGCAACTTACAAGGGCCAAAGCTCCAGTAACCGAAATATTTGCGGTGGGGGAACCCATAAAGGGCAACATGCCAAACAAATTCGAAAACAAAATAAACAAAAACAAAGTCCATAAGAAGGGAACATACTTATCAGCCAAGTCACCTAATGTAGGCTTTGCAACTTCGTTTCGGATGTAAGTAAGTAAGCATTCAAAAGCGTTCCAAAAAGGCCCACGCAAGATTTCGCCTTTAGAGACCCTACGACATAAAGGGATGTAGATTGCTGCAATTAAAATAGCAACAACTAACATCAATATCTTAAATTTGCTTATTGCAACATGATATCCGAACAAATCAAACGAAATCAAATTTAAATGAACACCATGTTCAAATAACCCTTGCTCATCAAAAAAATGCCAATGATGGAGTTGATCTTGAACCTCATCCATTGCGTCAGGTATCGGCTTAGACATAATTAAAGTAACCTACTTTTAAAACAAACAAATAACAATCAATTGATATAAATCAATTACGAGAAAACAATTTCAACTTCAAGATCGATTCGAACAAGGCCAAGAAAAAGAAGAGACAAATCGCAATAAGAACGAGATGCTTATTCATTTCTTCGTGCACTGTATTTTTAAAAAAAACAAAAGCAAGCAAAAAGAAAAATAATCGAGGAAGAGTGGTTAAAAAAAGTAAAGAAGCGTTATTGTTCTTGTAAAAATATTCAAAAATGAAAGTAATCAGTTTTGAGAAAAAAAACGCCCCAAAAAACATCGAAATCGCCAGATAATAATAAAGATGTTCTTTAATGCCCTCATTAAAGAAAAAACCGACAAAAACAGCAAGAAAAACAAGCGAAATAAACCCATAAAAGGCTAAAATCTGTTTATCAAGTTTAGCAATAGCACAATGTGTTAGGGCATCTTTTTCAGTCAAAACATGCACCTTAAAATAAACGCCTTTTAATATGAAAAGTAACAACTAGGACACCAAAAAGAATGCCCGAAATTATACCAAAAGGCTTGGTTGAAGAATAAGAATCAAGAAAAGCTCCGATAGCGATTGGAGTAAACATTTCGACCCCCAAGGAAGCTAGTTCCACATAGATGGCAAAACCTTTGATCTCATTTTTACGATTCGGTACCATCAAACACTTCACTCTAGGTTAAATGTTACACTTAGGAAAACTATAACGTCTTCCTGATATGGTTATAAGTCTTGATAATATAACGATTTCCAAAGTTTTTGTTTGACATTTTTTTCAATCTAATTTAATCTAATCGTACTGCCTTACGACATTCAAATGATAAGTTTTGGGTTTAAATAACGACGTTGTTTTCAACAAAATGTGAATGTCGTATGTATCAGAAGTTTTAATCATATTAACCATTTCTTTTGACAAGGAGGTCTAAAGAAGCAAATGGCAAATATTGCCAAATGGAGCATTGCATATGGCAGCCAAAAAGTCTGTAAATAAATCAAAAATTTCTCCCCCTCCTGCAGTTCGTTCTGTAAATAAAATAACTAAAGAACCTGTTATAAAAGCTAAATCAACTTCTAAAATAAAGTCTTCATCGAAGCAAATGGCTATTAAAAAGAACAATCTTTTAAAAAAGCGTACTCAAATTTCCTTAGCTCGTGATTCAGCTTTGGAAGCCCAAGAAAAATCTCGCATCTCGATGGGCGTGCCAACGAAAGATCTAGCGGCTAAAGCCCCCAAAGATCTGCCAAAAGGTTATAACAAGGATCGAATCGTAGTAATGGTGCGGGATCCTTTTTGGTTGCATGCATATTGGGAAATAACAAGACAGGCGATTCAGCGGGCTGAAGCAGCTCTTTCCCAAGATTGGCATAGTTGCAAGCCAATTTTGCGCCTTATTGATGTAACTTCGAATGATACTACTTGCTCGAGCGAAACCATTGTTCAAGACATTGAAATCCATGGCGGATGCAACAGCTGGTACCTTAATGTTAAAACCCCTCCGCGTTCCTATCGCATTGATATTGGCTACATTGCAAAAACAGGCAAATTCTATGTACTTTCCCGTTCCAATGTGGTTACTACCCCAAGGGCTGGTATTAGCGATATGATTGATGAAAACTGGGCGGATTTAGATAACGAAAAAGCAGACAAAATTTATGCAATGTCTGGCGGATTCGACCCAAGCTCTAGTAGCATGGAACTCAAACAACTTTTTGAAGAAAGACTGCGCAGACCTCTTGGTTCTTCTGCAATAACTAGCTTTGGTTCCGCTGGGTTTATTCTTGGAAAAAGCCGCGATTTTAAATTCCAAGTTGATGCAGAACTGATTGTTTACGGCTCAACAGATCCTAACGCTCGAGTTACTCTTCAGGGTGAACCAGTAAAACTTAGGCCTGATGGCACTTTTACAATGCGTTTTAGTCTTCCAGACAGCCGTCAAATTATTCCAGCTGTTGCTGTTTCACCAGATGGTGTTGAAGAACGAACCATTATTTTAGCTGTGGAACGAAACACCAAACAACTAGAGCCTCTGGTTAGGGATGAAGATGATTAATGGCTTTGCAAGTTTTTGATCAATGATTTTATTTTTACCCATGGTTATCAGGAGCATTTTTTAGGCAATCAATCATGGATAGAAGAAGCATAATAAGCCCGGCAAATATAACCCATAATGCCGGGCTTATTTCGTCTGTATTAGAAACCATTTTTAGTCCGAATGCACCTGAACTAAGCCTGATTCACATTAAACGCAAGGCGATGGCCACAAATTTTGAGATATCTTTCCCACTTGGGACGAAAGATGCTGTATTAATGGCTGAGGATTGCCTTGATTTGATTTCAGTTTTAGAAAATCAATTATCTGTCTACATTCAAAAAAGTGAAGTGGTAAACATTAATCAAAATGCGGGAAAATCTCCTGTAGTTATTGAACCAAATCTTTTTCACCTACTCCAGAAAGCAAAAAGCCTAAGCCATGAAACCAATCAGGGTTTCGACATTACAGCAGGCAAGCTTGTAAAGTTATGGGGTTTTTTTAAAGGGCCTAAAAGAGTTCCAAGTGAAATAGAAATTATTAACATTCTTTCAGCATTTGGATCAGACTCATTAATTCTTGATCCTGCAAAAAAAACAGTGTTTTTTAGCAAACCAGAAATGGAAATAAATCTTGGTGCAATTGGAAAAGGCTATGCCTTAGACAGGGTAAAAGGCCTTCTCCTCAATAAATTTGGAGTTTCCACATTCATGATCCATGGGGGGAAAAGCAGCATAGTTTGCGGTTCTTCTCCACAAAATCAACCAAAAGGCTGGCCTATTGCAATCAACCACCCTTGGCAGCAAAACAAACGCATTGCTACAGTTTTTTTGGAAAACCGGGCTTTAGGCATCTCTGCTGCAACCTATAATAATTTTGAGTCGAATGGGTTTAGATATGGACATATTTTAAACCCTAAAACTGGATACCCAGCGAATGGAGTTGCAACATGTGTCGTTGCAGCAGCAGATGCGACCTCTGCAGATGCTTTGTCGACAGCTTTTTTTGTTCTAGGAGCAGATGCTGCGATTCAATATTGTGAAAAACATAAAGAATTTGGCATACTAATTCTTCCAGAAAATGAAAAAGAACAGGTTTTAGTTGTTGGCAATTTGGCCGTAGAGTTTTAACCTATTTGAATTGGTTCACAGATTAAATTCATTGCGAGATATTAATGAATCGTTACACATGTATTTCTTTGATTCTTCTCAGGCTTATCATTGGTTGGCATTTTCTCTTTGAAGGCCTTCACAAGATTCATTCGCTTTATTCACCCAAGCCTTTTAGCAGCGAAATTTATTTTCGTGAATCATCTGGTCCTTTAGGCAAGCTCATGAAAGGATTCCTTCCTGATCCAGATTCAGAACTTCTTGCAAAGCTTGATGAAAAATCAATTACAAATGAATGGAATACAACCGTCAAAGATTTTTCTTCTTCCAACCAGTTGTCGCCAGACCAACAAAAATTAGCTGAAGAGGTGCTTGAAAAAAACCTTAAAAAAACCCTAAACTGGTTTAAAGAAGGAAATAAAGAAATTGAAATACCATCTCCTGATGGCAAACCAACCGGCACATTAAAAATCAACTACACGATCCCCCAGTGGTTGACTTATTACAAAACAAAACTTGATGAATTAGACAAAATCCGATCAGACGACAGAAGTTGGTATTTAGGCAAAGAACTGGATAAAGCTCGAATTGCATCAACTAGGGCAGAAATATCCAAAGGTCGAAAAGAGCTTACCGATGAATATGAATCACAAAAAAATACCCTCAATTCCGATTTGCAAAAGCTGTTAACAGTTGAACAAAAATCAACCGTTTTGCCACCTTCACAGAAGAAAATGGGTTTTATTCATTGGATAAATTTGATGACAATATTTGGCATTACAGCAATCGGTGCTGGATTGTTCCTTGGCTTATTCACTCGAATTGCATGCTTGGGTGGAATTGGGTTCCTTGCAATGACTTATTTAACAATTCCCCCTTTTCCTTGGCTTCCAGTTCCTCCTTTAAATGAAGGAAATTATGTTTTTGTAAACAAGAATTTGGTCGAAATGTTTGCTATGATGGTTTTGATTACTACTAATTCAGGAAGATGGTTCGGCTTAGATGCCCTACTTGCTAATTGGCTTCCTAGTTGCTGTAATTGGGACTCTGAACCGAAAAATAAATCTGTCTAATTTCCAACTAACTACCCTTATTTATCAAAGGAAAATACAATGGCAATGGATCTCACCCCTGAACAAAAAGAACAAGGAAAGTCTAACTTTCAAAATGTTTCACAAGACCTTTCACGCAGAGGCTTTCTAAAAGGTTTATCTGCTGGCGCTGGAGTTGCAGCAATTACTCCTGCTGTATATTTTGGCTACAAATCTATGGAAGGAAACCCTGTTCGCGCTGCTTTGATTGGTTGTGGTGATGAAGGCGGTATTCTGGTAGGAGCCCATAATCCTGAATATCTTAAGTTCACAGCAATTTGTGATATCCGGCCATATAACCGCGATCGGATAATGGAAGGCGATCCTAAAGTACCACTTAGGCCTGGTTTTAAAAAGCTTTATGGGCCTGAAAGCAAAGATATAAAAATATTCACTGATTACAAAAAAGTTCTTGAAGACAAAAGTATCGAAGCCGTTGTAATTGCCACTCCTCTTTGCAATCACGCTAGAATTGCGATAGATGCCATGAAAGCTGGCAAGCATGTGCTTTGCGAAAAATTAATGGCCTGGAATGTTTCACAGTGCAAAGAAATGATCAAGGTTTCGAAAGAAACACAAAAGATATTATCGATTGGCCACCAAAGGCATTACAGCATGCTTTATTCCCATGCATTTGAAGTGCTGAAATCTGGGGTGATTGGTGATGTAAAACACATTCGAGCACTCTGGCATAGAAACAACTCCTGGCCCTTTGTGGCTGATGCAGCGCCCAGATTCCCTATCGCCAAGGAATATCCCGCCCCTAAATATAGAGATGGTTGGTATCCGCCCATCTACCAGATTGATCATGATGAACTTAAAGAACAATCTAAAATGTTTGGGTTTAAAAATGTCGAAGAGCTTGTTCGATGGAGACTTTACAACGAAACTGGTGGTGGCTTAATGGCCGAACTGGGCAGCCATCAACTTGATGCTTGCAGTATTTTCCTTGGAAAAGTTCATCCTTTATCAGTCAGCGGCGTCGGGGGCAAAATTTTCTATGGCCCAGATCGCAACGATCGCGACTCAGATGATAGCGTTTTTGTAACCTTTGAATTTCCTGGACCTAATCACCCAAAAGGAATGAACAAGGGTTCAGACAAAGATGATATTGTTGTAGTTACCTATTCATCTTTAAACACCAATGGTTTTGAACAATATGGCGAATGCGTGATGGGATCCCGCGGAACCATGATAGTTGAAGCAGAACAATCAGTTATGCTTTACAACGAAAAAGATCCTTCGAAAAAATCCACTGATCCGAAAAGTACCAGCATCAGTGTATCCACCACACCTGGGAACAAGCCTGTTCTTGAAGCAAGCTCAACATGGGGCCCAGGCGGGGCGCCATCAGCGGTTGGCGGTGGAGCTCCTGCAGCTAGCGGAGCAGGAACCCCTGTAAGTCGCGGTTATAAAGAAGAGATGGAAGATTTTGCTTACAAAATCAGGGTTTGGGATAAGAGTTCGAAATCTGAAGCTGACATGCCAAGGTGCCATGGTAGAGTAGCTATGGCAGATGCAATCATAGCCTTAACATCAAACATTGCGATGAAGAAAAAACAGCGCATTGATTTTAATGAATCATGGTTTGATCCAACATCTGCAGATGTACCAGATGGTGACACGGTTCCCCGAATCCCAGTAGTGTAAAAGAAAACGAGGCAGAGGCTTAAAAACTTCTCCCCCGCTTATATTATTCCTATGTTATGGGATAAAAGGGAGCAGTGGGTTGGGATGATGATACGGTTCCCAGAATACCAGTAGTATGAATGAAAACAAACGGGGCAGAGGCTTAAAAAACCTCTGCCCCGTTCTTATATTATTGCCATGTTATGGGGTAAAAGGGAGCAGTGGGTTGGGATGAATTTGAGGCGTATTTATTTGCATGGCAGCAATTTCATTTTCTATTTCTTGAACTTGCTCTAGTTTGTCCCAGACTTCCAATTCCAATTCCCCGATCCATTCTTTATTTGGTTCCAACAACACACAGCGATTTTGCGCCTTTTCAAAATCAATAAAATTAGGATAGTTGGTTGCTGGTTCCAAACCAACCACATAGCCCTCTTCAGTAGCACCTAAATTTTTCCAGACAGTAAAACAAGGTAAAGATTTAACATCAAATCGAATAACAAATGCAACATTAATGCTAGAATTTACAATAGTAGCCAATGATCTTCCGGACGAGTTGGCAAAGGGCTTGCAAAGAAACACCTGCTCTTTGAAACCAGATTGGGAAGGGCCAAAAGTCGAATAAGAATTAATTGCAGCAGCAGCATTTTGAGTTTGTGGGGCTAAAGCAATGAGTGGAGCTTTCCAATATGATTTATCACTTAAAAAAGGTTTACCAATATTACAGTGATAAAGAAGCTGGAATGAAACATTGCTACTGCCTAGATTTTTTACCTTGTCCGTAATTTTTAAACGATTTGAACCAATCTCAATTGAATAAGTGGTTTCAAGCATAAGTTTTGGAGAAAAAAGTGATGCCTCCTCAACTACGCCCTTTATCTCAATAATACCATTTGAATTTTCAGGGGTCCGAATGCTTAAAGAAGAAGCTGGTAAATTTGAAATTCTGCCATGTAGAGTGTAACGATTGCCATCAATACTGGTTCCCGGCGGGCCATTAGAAACTAGGCCACATCTGCAAAACCATTCATCGAAGCCATCGAGCCACCCGAGCCCGTTTCTGCGTTCCAATTCAACATATTTAGGGTTGACCGGACCATTAACAGGAGAATCCCAACCAAGCCTTAAATCCTTGTATTTGCCATTCCCAAGCCCCATTCCTTTGCCAACAAGAATGGTAAACTGAAAATCACCAGCATTAACTTCAAGAACTTCTAAGCCATCAGAAAGCCCACCCTTAAGAACTTTCTTAACCACTGACCAAGAGTTATCAGGGGCAATAACCGAATAATTATCAGCCCAATTCTGACCTTTAACAAATTGAACAAACGCCATAATTAAATTCCTGAAGTTTACTTAACGCCATGCATCATCAAAGTAAGTTTACGGCTTATAACAAGCAAAACACAAGCTGCAGCAGCAAGAGCGCCTGTCGTATAAGTGAAATATTCAACAGGTGGGATAGTACCATAGGTTTCGCCTAGAGCGCCGGCAGCGAAATTACCAAAAGCACTAACCAGCAACCAAAGCCCCATAATCATTGTTGCGAACTTAGCAGGCGCTAGTTTGTTTGCCATAGAAAGCCCAACTGGAGAAAGACAAAGTTCGCCAATGGTAGCTAATATATAACTCCAAAACAACCAGGAAGAGCTTACTTTGAACTTTGAAGACCCGACAAAAAGCATGTCCATACTATCGCGAAAATCAGGGTTCGCCCCTGCAAGAAGCAAGGCTTTAATATCTTTTTCAGCCAATGTTCCAGAAAATAAAAGAGTATTATTTTGCGCATTAAATTTCACCATACTCTCGGGAAGACCAGCATAACGAATATCAAACCCAACAACGCTCTCAGGCAATTTGAGTTCAATTGGAAAAGTTTTATTACTAATTTTCTGTTTGCTTAATTCCTTGGAAATATCTTCCAAAGCCAAAGAGAGTTCAGGAGGCGCGCTTGACCTTGCAACACGATCTCTTTCGACATCTGCAAAAACACCCCGGACTGTAAATTGCTTTTTAGCGGGATCGTAAGTAAGCCTTCCGCCTTGAATCGGATAAACTTCTTTCGAATCAGGTTCATTCAAAAGGAGTTCGCCACTTTTGCCAATGGTAATCGAGGAAGGTAATTTATTACCCTTAAAATCTGTAACAAGTGGAACATTTTCAACAAACGAAGCGCCTATCATCACAACAAAAGATAACGACATGGCAAAAATACCCAAGGTCATTTTGATGGGGATTGATAAATCCATGCGAAGCCAAAGCCAAGCAAAAAGAGGCGCCATTATAAAGATTGCCAAAGCATTAATGGATTGAAACCATGCTGTGGGAACGGGATCGAAACCAAACCCGTCATCATTCTTTTTGTCTTTTAGTTTAAATAGGCCAAAGAAAGAGGGCTTTTCTTGATTTACAAGAGGTGGCGTGTCACCTTCTTTAACAAAAACGGAATCAATTACTGGTGGGTACTTATCTTCTTCGGGCATAGGTTTAAAAAGATATCGATTTGTAGTTTTATCGGCCCAAAGGTTTAATGCATTGCCTGCCTGTTCAAAGGCGGCCCAGAAGAATATTGCAAAAAAACCAAGAGCCACAATCGTAAGAACTCTGTCCCTCATCGCATTTTTTACCTGACTTGCAATCCAATAAACAACCAACAGTGAAACAGCACTGATCAATGAAGGGGCAGCAGAAATTGGTTTTGATGACGCTTTCCAGCATGCAACACAAATAAGAAAAATAGCTGCAAATAAAAGTGATTTCACTGCGAAATTAGAAAATGAACCAAGTACTGAAGGAGTTTGGTCTGCATCTTTTTCACTTAAAGGTTGATCAGAATCTTTGCTTTGGCTCTCCACTTGTATTTCTACATTTGGAATTTCTTTAATCAAAGGCAACCCAATCAAATAAGTAATCATCCCAACAACCATACCAATACCTGCAAGTGCAAATCCCGAGTGGTACTCGCCCACTGTATTTTCTTGCAACCAACCACAAGCCAATGGAGAAAGAAAAGCTCCTAAATTAATACCCATATAAAATATGGTGTAGGCCCCATCTCTACGGCGATCGTTCGGTGGATACAGCCTACCAACTTGGGTAGACATGTTCGGTTTAAAAAAGCCATTTCCGATGATTAACAAGATAAGAGCAGCATAAAAAATATTGCTAGCTTCAAAAGCCATTAGGAAGTGACCAACGGCCATTAATCCTGCCCCAATGATTACAGCCCAAGTGTTTCCTAGATAACGATCTGCAAGGAAACCACCCAAAATGGGTGTGACATAAACGAGAGTGGTATACCATTTGTAAACGGAAGAAGCATCCGACTGAGTCCACTTAAAATAATTAACCATATAAGTAATTAAAAGGGCCCGCATTCCGTAGTAGCTAAATCTTTCCCACATTTCGGTAAAAAAAAGAACATACAAACCAATAGGGTGTCCAAGAAAAGTTTTATGTTTTGTATCATTTGCCAAATCAGACATATTGTTAATTCCTTTAAACTCTTTTAATTACAAAAGGATATGTTCCTTGTGTTTTTTCTAAGACCAATTTCGACGAACCAGCGAAAGAATTAAAGTGATTGTTTGCATTTTCAGGGTTCAATTTTTCTGCATGAATATGCAATCCATACCTTAATTCCAATGGTTTTGTTTTTTCAAGTAAGTATTCATCTCTTAAGCAAAAAGCAGGCGACATCCAACCATCATCACGAACATGCCATGAAACTGGGTATCTGGGGTTAAGTGGATGATCGAACCAAGTTACTCCTTCATCATTTTTATCATCCATTGCCCCACTATAATCCATCCATTTCGCAGGCTTGGCAAAGATATTTTTCTCGGTTATTTCACCAGTACTAGAAGAAAGGATTCCATTACCAAATCTGGCGCTGATAGTTTTAGCTACACGAAGTCCAAGAAATCCAAAGTTTGTTTTGGGGATTTTTAATTCAACAGGAATAGGCGTGAATCGAGTTTGAATTTCCATCCACAATTCGTTATTTGAAAGAGGTTTAATTAATACGATCAGATCTTGCTGAATTAATTTAACATTATGAGAATCATACCAGCCTAATTGAACCGCCATTGAGGCATCAATATCTCCATCCTGAAAATGCAACCAATAATCTTGTCGAATTTGGGGTTTATTCCCGATATATTTAGTTTCTTCCCAGAAGTTGACTCCTGCAATATTATTATGTCCCCACCAAAAAGAACGATGATGCGAATGATCAGCAGCGGCAGGGTGCCCCATTCGAGTAATTGATTTACCACTTGGACCGATCAACGGGTAAAAAAAGGGTCTAGGAGAAGATAGGGAGGTATTCCATCCAAGCACTTCACGCCCTTTAAATTCAAAGGAAACATATCCATCTAATTTTGGTATGATCTGAATTTTTGGGACACGATTGGCTGTAATATCGGGGGGCATAATTGAAAACCTGTTTTATAAGCTACGCTAATATTTAACAGAGTATTTCAGAACATCACCGAAGTAAAAGAAAAAGTTCTCTTCGTTGATTAAATAATTAGTGGGGCACGAGAATGATTTTAAATAAAATTAATACCAAGAACAGCATTATTAAAAAATCTTAAAAACAATTTTAAACAACCACAAGGAACTAAAGAGGGGGCAAAATATCCGTTTTAAGGCAACGGGCAATTTGCCTTACAGCCTGCCTGAGGCGCTGTTCGTTTTCCACCAAAGCCAAACGAAGATAACCTTCTCCAGCTTCGCCAAAACCACCACCTGGACTAACTGCAACTTCACCTTCTTCAAGTAATTTCATGGTAAAATCAATTGAATTCATCTTTTCACGCCAAGCTAGGGGGTATTGAGCCCAAACAAACATACTGGCCTTTGGCACATTTACCTGCCAACCAATCCTTCGCAACCCTTCAACAAGAACATCACGCCTTTTTTGGTATTCCAATGCTTGCTTTTCAACCAAATCTTCACCATGCCTTAGAGCAACAATCCCAGCGATTTGAATTGGTTGAAAAATGCCATAATCATAATAACCTTTGATCGTAGCAAGAGCTTTAACCATTTCTTGATTTCCGACGCAAAAACCAAGGCGCCAACCAGCCATGTTGTAACCTTTGCTCATGGTGATAGTTTCAACACCAACATCTTTGGCACCAGGAACGCTTAAAAAACTGGGCGCATGATATCCATCAAAACAAACATCTCCATACGCAAAGTCATGAATCACCATGAAACCAAATTTTTTTGCTAATTTAACGACATCAACAAAAAACTCTTTTTCAACAACCGTAGTGGTAGGGTTGTGTGGATAGTTTAGAATTAAGACTTTAGGTTTTGGATATAAATGTTCAGCAACACCAGAGATGTTAGACAAGAACTTATCTGGCTGAGTACAATCCAGACTAATCACATTTCCAGATGCAAGTGCGACGGCATAGACATGAATTGGAAAAGAAGGGGCAGGCACAATAGCAGTATCACCAGGCCCTAATAATGCCAGACACATATGGCTAAACACTTCTTTGGAACCAAGACCGGCTAGAACTTCGCGATCCGGATCAAGATAAACGCCATGCTTGCGCTCATATCTTTTAGAAATTTCGTTGCGTAGATTCTTAATACCATTACTGACAGAATACCCATGATTTTTTTCATCCCGGGCAGCTTCACACAATTTATCAATGACCATTTGATCTGGAACATCACGAGGATTTCCCATACCAAGGTCGATAATATCAGCACCTTGCTTACGCATCTTGTATTTAAGTTCGTTGATTTTTCCAAACAAATAAGGAGGTAACCTTTTCACCCTATCTGCAACCTGAACGGAAAATAAACTCATATAACTAATCCAATAGAAAAAATTCGTACATGTATAAGATAGCACAGTGAAACGGTTTCGAGCAACTCCGCCACATCTTAGATTCTTAGAATTATCAAATTTAGCTTCCAAGAGTGTTCCGAAAATGTTTAATTTAAGGATAGTATGGGGGATTTTTAAAAGAAAGGATCACAAATGGCAATTGGAAAAAATGATGGATCAGGCAGTTCAACGGGATTTCGTACTGCAAGAGGCAGGGACTGGCCGAGTGTAAGGCAATTTAATGTATTTGTTGCAAACCGGGTTGGCGGCCTCATGCGAGTTGTTCGCTGGTTTGAAATGACAGACATTAGAATTGTTTCAATTTCGATCGTTGATTCAGCTGACTGTGCAATCATCAGACTGGTGTTAAGTAATCCAGAAAGAGCGACCGAAATTTTTGCCCAAGCCAACCTACCCTTTACAGAAAGCGATTTGCTCATAGTAAAACTACCAAACGATCCCCAACCATTATTATTGATTTGCAAAGCGCTTCTAGAAGCCGAAGTGAATATACACTACGCTTACCCACTTCTCATTGGGCCAAGTGGAAATTCAGCACTTGCTTTATATGTTGAGGATCATGAAACAGCCACGTCAACATTAGAAAAGAAAGGTTTTATTTTGTACACAGAAAAAGATTTAGAGCAAGACGAATAAATATTGCAGTGCTGTTCAACCTGAGATCATATTCTCGATTTCAAATTTGACAAAGATATCTACTAAATTTTTGGCTTTAGGTCTATCTTGTAAATTGAAAGAAAGCATTTCAACGATAGCATTAACAAGCTTAGGATTTAAACCTCCGAGTTGCTGTCGTAGTTTTGCAGGCGGATCACTTTGGTGCCTTAATAGCGTTTGAGAAATTGAACCTTCAGGGTACGGCAAACCACCCGTTAACATCTCAAATATCAAAACGCCCAAGCTGTAAATATCATTCTCTAAGCTTACTACGGGAACTTCCGCGCATAATTCAGGGGCTATATAATTAGGAGTACCAAGCATAAGATTGGTTTCAAGTTTTTCAATCATTCGAATATTTGCAGAAAAAGCAAAATCTAAAACCTTAATTTTCCCAGATTGTTCAATGATAATGTTTTCCGGTTTGATATCGCCATGCGTGAATCCAAGGCCATGCAAATTCGACAACAACGAAAGAATTTGCCTAGTAATTTCAATCACAAGCGAGGAACCAAAAGAAAACTTTCGACCTAATTCATGGCGCAATGTGCAACCATCAATTTTTTCCATGACAAAGAAATAAGGTTTATTTTCTGTGTTAGTTTTAAGAAGAACAGGGCAAGCTGCATGCTTGATTGTCTCAAGGACTTTGATTTCGTTTTTTAAAAAACCCAGAGCCTGCTTTTCATAAGGATAATCAAGACGCACAGTTTTAATCACACAGGGAAGCCCGGAAGCCAAATCAATTGCACTATAAACAATCGTCACAGGCCCCTTTGCCAACAAAGAATCGATCAAATAACCGGGATAAACTTGATTATCATGACTCATAGCTCAAAATGTCCATTCGTAAGCAATACTTTATTTTCGCCTTATTTTTTCCAGCATTGCTTTGGCAACAGCGGGTGGTATAAACTTGGAAAGATCTCCCCCAAGAACAGCAATTTGCTTCAAAAGTGAACTACTTAAATGTGAATAGATATCCTTGGCAAGCAAAAACACTGTTTCAATATCTGGATCCAAAGCCATATTTGCAAGCGACATAGTGAATTCATAATCCATATCACTGGTAGTTCGCATACCACGTAGAATAAGTTTGGAATTAGAATCTTTAACAAAATGAACCACTAAGTTTTCAAATGGTAATACTATTACATTGGGAAGATGCGAAGTGGTTTGCTTAACCAATGCAACCCGTTCCTCAAGAGAAAACAAGGTACTTTTATCAGGATTAATGCCAACCCCGACTAAAAGTTGGGGAAACACCTTGGAGCCTCGTTCAATAATATCCAAATGGCCAAAATGAATAGGATCAAAGGTTCCAGGATAAACAGCCATTCCTTCAACAGAATTTTTATTCATGACAAATTCTCGCAATTAAAAATGGCCTAAGAGTATCCTTTAGCCAAGCAAAAGATTATACATTCAACATTGTTCTTTTATTAATGCTTAAAATGATGGTAATATCAAGTCATGTTCATGGATTATCAACAAGAAACTGCTTGGGATTTACGATTAAACCTTTTGGGCACCCCTATCAGGGTACACCCAATGTTTTGGATAGTCACCGCGATTCTTGGTTGGCCTTATTACACCATGACCAATGACTTTACAGTACTACTAACCTGGATAATGGCGGTATTCTTCTCCATACTAGTTCATGAACTAGGGCATGTCTTTATGGGGAAATACTTCGGAACACAAGGATATATTATACTGCATGGATTTGGCGGTGTGGCCATTGGTAGTAACAATTTATCAAATCGATGGAAAAGAATAGCCGTAACTCTTGCGGGCCCAGGAATACAACTCTTACTCTATGCTTTCATTTTTTTTATATCAGAAGCAAGTGTAATCCCACACGAAAATGATGGGCCATGGTTAAAGGTAAATCTATTTATTGGATTTCTACTTTTCATCAATTTGTACTGGCCAATATTAAACCTTTTACCGGTATTCCCCCTAGATGGTGGGCAAGCATTACGCGATTTCCTAAGCTTGTTTTTAAGATCTGGCGAGAAAATCACCTATACTTTATCAATAATTGTTTCTGTTTTAATGATTGTATACTTTGCCAAAACCGAGAATTTTTTCATGGTTTTTCTTTTTATCATGATGGCTATGCAAAATATCGAGCTATTCAAACGAGCTTAATTTGAACTAGAAAACTGCCGCAATTTTTTGAAAACATCTTGAACACTCACATTTGCAGTGCTGGCAAAAATTTCAGCACTTGCGATGGTACCTTCTGCAGTAAACTGAACCGTGGGCTTTGAACCGAGCTTAATTATTGCAATGGAATTTTTACCTGAAAGCACTTCGAAATAGCTTATTTCCTTAAAAGATTCTGGCCCAAGATTAACTGGTGCGATTAGGGCAGGCGTACTGGTTGCAAGCACTTTGCCTTCCCAAAAACAAAGAGGTTGGTGTGAACCATGCAGATACCCCTGAATCTTAATATCAGCAAACCCAGCTAGACCATCAACTTTTGTTCCAACCCAAAAAGCAGGGCCAAAACGAACCTCCGGTTCTAATTGTGGTAATTCATCAACAAACTCCAACTCTCCATTTTTCTTCCAAACGACAAATGATTGCTTACTTACCACTATCATTTTAGAAAAAGAATTCGCAGTAATTCCCTGACAAATCATCGAACCAATCTTTATACCTTCCAACAAAAAAGAAAACTTCATGTTCCCGATTTTTTTGGGCAATGATCCAAGAGGAAAAACAATGGGAATAAAAGCTTTAGAACTTTCGATATTTGAAATTTTAGCAACCATTGTGGCAGGAATTCCAGAGCCGACATCAATTGATAATGAAGCATCTAAATTCGACAAAAATCCAACCCCGTACTTGGATGAAAGCATTGCAGAAACGGAAACTCCTTTACACCCAGCCATAAAAAATGATTGGCAGGAAACAATCTGAGAATCAAAATTACAGTGAAGGGCAGGGGAGTGAACCTCAACACTTGCTAAAAAAGCTTCTTTGGTCAAAAAAGGAATTTCAATTTCCGAGATCAATTTCTTTTTAAAATAGATCTTTGCTTTGCTTTCCTTCGACAAATTATCTAATTGGAATTCAACTTTTCCGGCCTTATGCCCCGCTGCATCATTGATGTGCAAATGATTTCCTGGGATTGAAAAAGATTTTCCCAGATGCAAACTAAAATCTGAAGCGGAACAGAGAAATTTATCAGGAAAACGAATTGCAACTTCCAGAAAAATCTTTTCTGCAAACCAGGGAATTATAGGGCTTAAAACCTTTAATCCATTGGATTCATACCCCAGTTGCAATGCTTTGTTTTCGGTCATAAACCCAACCCGCCTGAAAGTTCTTTCAACTTTTTTTGAAGCAAATCATCGACGTCAGCAACTACTTCAGTCGGCCGAGAGCAGAACAGGCAGTTTTCATTTTTCGAAACATTCACAACTATCTTTTTAAGGCTTTCTGAAAAAATCCCTTCGACTTTCTGCAAAGGAAGCAAAATGGAAGAATGTACTATTTTTGCATCTAACAAATCTAAGGTTGCAAGTGCATGAAGCGCAGCAATTGATTGAATGGAAGCAAACGATGCGGGGATTCTTGCCTCTTCTACTTGGCCAGATGGATTACTGTAGTCAGGCTTAAAATCTTTTGAATCCTTGGGGCCTTCCCTTTTTAAATAAGTACAAGCACACGCATAGCAAGGCCCACCCGGAACAAATGTATGGACAAAACCACCAATGCCGCCGCTTAGCACTTCGCCCAAAGTCCATGGAATGCTATGTTGCCTCATTAGGGAGCACCAATGATACTTTGCCTCCTCATTATCAACCGCGCAGACGCCAAAATCCGCACCCCGAATAGCATTATGTATTTGTTCTTGTTTATCCTGATCTTGAAGAAAAGCTTCAATTGAAATTATCTCAAGATTAATATTGCGATCTTTCAACCACTTAACTGCTGAAAGCAATTTAGACTTGCCAACATTATCTGAACTTAAAAGATGCCTAGGCAAATTATGTGGCTTAAGAAGATCCGGTTCTATAAGAGTCACCTTGGAAATGCGCATATCTCGCACCAGCATGTCGATAACAGACATACCACCGCTTCCCAAACCGACCTGAACCAGATGAGCCATTTATCGCGCCTCCGGCAAGGGCCATTCGCCCGATTGTTTCCAAATTTCATAGCAGGCCAACCAACGCCAAGCAGCCATTACTGCAAAAATAACCGTGAAGGAAGCAGGATCCCACCGACTGGTTCTTCGAGTGCTGCCTTGTTTCCACAAGCAAAGTTGTTGGCCAGGTAACAGATGTGGACAGGGGTAATCCAACGCTGTTATCACCCGAGTTTCTGGGGGAATAAACGGATATCCTGCCATGAGGCTTGTTTTTACCTCAAACACATTATACGCAGGCTTAAGCTTATAGTTTAGCGCCAATCCTTCAGCAGTAGGCTCGATCGTAATTCGATACTCAGGTTCCCTATCGCGGTTATACTGCTCGATGACAGGAAACTCAACAGAAACAAGCCTACGCTTTGCAGATTCGTTTCGTAATAGAATCGGAATGTAGTCGTTCATCTACATACTTTTACAGCTTATAGTGACATGGAACGGAACGAATAGCATTAATTACATCTTGTTCAGCGGATTCAACCGTGCCTGAAACAAAAGAAGTATCTTTAGGATTCACATGAATCGGTTTGCCAGATTCGGCATTATTACGGAGAGCCTCGTAAAGGTTTTTTCTTTCATCATCGTTCAAAGGTCTAAAGTCCATGACAAATCCTTTCGTAAAAAAACTATTTTGCCAATTCAGCAAGAACCAAGTAAACGCCACGATCTACTTTATCTTCCTGAATATCGACTGCAAATAGTTGTTCGTTCTTCTCGAAGAAATATTGCACCTTATCTTTAAAAATAAACACTAAAATTTTACCAGCAGAGCCCGCTAGGGGAATACTCAATGTAAGTTGATGGCCTGAGGCGGATTTGGTTATAGCACAACTGGCTTTACTTTGCTGTGCAAGAACCTTTTCAATTTCACTTGCATGAACTTCCATTGCATCCCAAACAACATGCAAAGGTTTGGCAAGATCCTCTCCCAAAGTCCAACGAATAGGCACTTTAGCATAATTAGAGTCACCGCTAGCAAGAGAAAACCAATCAAATCGCATACCATTCATGGAAAAAGTATTAATCGCAATCTTGGAGGCAAAATCGCCACGGCTGGGTGAATCGTGATCAACCGTACCAATACCAAATACTCCTTGCTTTGCAGGCAATTTTTTAACCCATTGAATGTCGCCTTGATAATCTCCACTAGATGGATGGCGCAATCTACCGGGATGGGTGTGAAAAAGACCAAGAACCTCTAATTTATCGTGAAGCTGACGCAAAAGTCTTCCAGCAACCACTTGAGCTTGGGAATTAAATTTAACATGGGTTGAACTTGCTTCCCTAAATTCTCCGGAAGGAACCGCAGCAACAACAACCGCATGCTTTTTTTCGCGATAGCCCATTAATAGCCAGCCGGTTTCTTCATCTCCGCGTTCTTGGTTTAAATGATTTTTATAACCTTCAACCAAAGTGTGCCCAACCCCCGAAGAAATAAGCATGTATTTGATCGGTAGTAGATCTCGGGGCGGGATGGAAAGTAATTCTGCAGCTTTTGGTCCGTATATAAGGTGGTTAAATTCTTTAAGCAAACCACTTATTTTATTAAGAAGTAAACTGGGAATGCCTCTAGTTGAGCTGCTTTTCTCGCTATTATCAGAAATCATCTCATTTCCATTCTTATAAATTTCAATCAATCGCTTACTATACTAGTGCAAAAGCCAAAACATCCAATTAAACGCAATTCTAGATGATCCCTAATCATACCAAAATTTAACCGCATTAAAAGCCTGACTGTAAACCAATGCATAAGAAATATAATTTCCCAATTACCTCATTGCATCAATAAACAATTATCAGGATGATAACTTAATTGAAGCTAAAGAAATAAAGCAGAAGTTCACAAATGAAAAATACCCCAACAGTTCTTTGTGCAGGCATCATTGTCTTAGATCATGGATGTTCACCGATACAGCATTTTCCTGCAGAAGGCGAACTTATAGCCACCAGTGGAATGGCTTTAACTTTAGGCGGATGTGCTGCAAACGTTGGTGTAGACCTTACAAAGATGGGGGTCCATTCAAAGATTCTTGGGAAAATCGGTGATGATGACTTTGGAAAACTCATTCTCCAAAAATTAAAAGACACGGGTTCAGATACAAGCAAAATTATCAAACAAGCCAATTCCCCAACCAGCCAAACTCTAGTTATCAATGTTACCGGCCAAGACAGGCGGTTTATCCACCTGATTGGAGCAAATGAAGGTTTCACGGATACGGATTTTCAAAAGAAGGACATTGAAGGCTGTAAAGTTATCTACTTGGGTGGATATCTACTGATGGATAAACTATCGCCAGATCATGTAGCAGGAGTTTTTCGTACCGCGCAAATGAACGGGGCTAAAACAGTCTTGGATGTGGTTACACCTGGCCTAGGTGACCATTTAGAAAAGCTAAAACCCATCCTACCTTTTGTCGATGTTTTCCTGCCTAATGATGCAGAGGCTAAACTAATTTCCGGAATAGAAAACCCAATCCAGCAAGCAATATTTTTTAAATCCATGGGTGTCAAAACAAGCATTATCACCTTAGGAAACCAAGGCACAATTTTGCTTAATGATCAAGGTTGCTATAAGGCGGAGATTTTCAAAACCAATTATCATGATGGTTCAGGAAGTGGCGATGCATTTACGGCAGGATATATTTCAGGCATTCTCGAAAATAAAAGTGATATTGAATGCTTAGAAATTGGTAGCGCCCTCGGGGCAAGTTGCGTTCGAGCACAAGGTACAACCGAAGGTGTCTTTCAAAAAGAAGAATGCGCGCAATTTTTAGCAGAGAACAAGCTTACCATCAAGAAACTAAGTTAAACCAAAGAACCCGTTTGAAATATTATTTCCACGGGTTCTAATTTATACTTAACTGGCAAACCATTTATTAATCTCAAAGCGTTAAATCTTCCAAGGGCCTCGATATTCCCTGAATAACAGCTTATTTGCATCAACACTATTGGTGAATTTTTCCTTCACCGGATCCCAATCAAGTGGCTTACCAATTCGATAACCAATATTACCTAAGTGGCAGATTGCTGCACTTCGATGCCCTACTTCAGCAGGGCAAATAGTGGGCTTTTTAGTTCGAATTGCTTCAAGCCAATTCTTGCGATGATTATCTGCAACCATAATTGAAGGATCGGCTTTAGTGATCGGATCTTTAAGAATTTCTTCTTTAGTGCATTCGATTTTGCTGCGATCTACATACAGAGTTGCATTTTCCCCTTCAAAAGTACAACCACTAGGGCCGCCATGAAACATCTCGATTCCATTGGCATATGTGTATTTAAGCCCGGTTTTCTCACCGTTTTCAGGGGGCGTAATTTTTACCGGTCCGGTGCTATCCATGTTTAAGGCCCACTGGGCTATATCAAAATGATGGGCACCCATATCGGCCAAACCACCACCTGCGTATTCCCAGTACATTCTCCAAGCAGGAAAATGTGTGTGAACACCTTCAGGGCAAAGCACCTTGTTATATTCCCGTTTTGCTGCTGGGCCTTGCCAAAGATCCCAATTAGTTCCATTTGGAATAGGTTCATTTTCGAGATTACAGGCAACGGCAGGAGAACCAACACCAATGCGAACAGTCTTAACTTTCCCAATTCTTCCTGCTCTAATCAACTGTGTAGCAAGTCGAAATTTTCCGCCGAACTCACTGCGTTGTTGGCTTCCGGTCTGAAAAACAACGCCAGACCTTTTTACTTCATCAACAATAATCCTTCCTTCTGCAATCGAGTGAGTCAATGGCTTTTCACAATAAATGTGTTTGTTAGCTTTAGAAGCCATAACACAAATAAGAGCATGCCAGTGGTCAGGCGTACTAATCACAACCCCGTCGATATTTTTGTCGTTTATAAGGTCGCGAAAATCCTTGTAAACTTTCAAACCTTTATAAGCCTGTTTGCCATCGGGCTGAGAATATTTTTTCTCGACCATCATCTTGGCGTTTTCCAAGCGGTCATCAACAACATCACTGACTGCAACAACTTGAACATCATTCATGCCAAGGAAATTGCCCAAATGTCCGCGACCCATGGTGCCAACACCGATAAAACCAAGCTGAAGTCTATCATTGGCAGAAGAATTTTGTGCTTGTGATGAGTTTGCAATAATTGAAGAGCCAATTGCACCAACGAAAATCGATTTGTTAAACGAGCGTCTGGTAAACATTTAAAACCTCTAATCAATCAAGAATTACAAAACAACTAAACACATATTATCGGCTTAATAAAAAGATATCTATCATTAATAATGGAAACAAATCAGATGTAGAAAAAACCATCTTTACTTGCTTTAAATTCATGAAATAGAAACTTTATCGATAACTTGGTTGAGAATTGCATCTGCACTTAAATTTTCAGCTATAGCCTCAAATGAAAGCGACATTCGATGCCTGAACACACTAGGCACCATTTCTTTCACATCTTGAGGAAGCACAAAATCCCTGCCTCGAATAAAAGCCAGCGCCTTGGAAGATTTTAAAAGGCCAATCGAGCCACGCGGAGAGACACCATGTTCAAGAAAGTTAGAATTCAGTCCGAATTGATTTGGAAACCTAGTAGCTACAGCCAGATCCACAATATATTTGCGGATACTTTCTTCAACATGAATTTTCGAAGCCAAAGCACAAAGCTCGTTTAAGTTCTCTGCATCAACAACTTTCTTTATATCCCCGTGCTGTTCAAGTTGCTCAAGTCGTTGCAAAATCAAAAGTTCTTCATCGAATTTTGGGTAATCCACCAATATTTTCAACATAAATCGATCAATCTGGGCTTCAGGCAGAGGAAAAGTTCCTTCTTGTTCAATTGGGTTTTGCGTTGCAATTACAAAAAAAGGGTTGCCCAAAGGAAAAGTTTCGTCGCCTAGGGTAATTTGCTTTTCCTGCATGGCCTCTAAAAGAGCAGATTGAACTTTTGCAGGTGCCCGATTTATTTCATCTGCAAGAACAACTTGCGCAAAAAGTGGCCCTTTTTTAATTTTGAATTCACCAGTCTGCTGGTAATAAATCTGTGTTCCCAGAATATCAGAAGGCATTAAATCCGGTGTAAACTGAATTCGTTTAAAATTCAAATCCAGACATTCAGACATACTGAAGGCTAGAAGTGTTTTCGCTAATCCAGGCATACCTTCCAAAAGAACATGGCCTTGTGCAAGTATCGCAACCACCATTTTTTCTAAAACTAGATCCATGCCAACAATTTTTTTCCCGATTTCTGTTTTTACAACATCAAAAAACTCCAACCCGTTAACAAGCTTTACATTTTTTGAACTTGGAGGCATATAAATTTCCCTTATCAATAAAGATCCTGTAATCTGTGGTATATCTTACTTTGTACTTGTAAATGTAAGCCATGAAAAAGCAAATGATTCAATTATCCATGGATGATTTTTGTGCTGAAGTGAAAAAAACTATGAATTCACTCCCCAGCTTTTTTTATGAACACCTTGACAATCTAGTTGTGGAAGTTGAGGATTTTCCTTCAAAAAAAACATTAAGAAAAGCGCACTTTTCTCCTGAGGACATTAAAGAAGGTAATACCCTTTTTGGCTTGTTTGAACCCATGGAACTTTCCCACCCTTGGGCAGGTGATGCAATTGATATCCATTCGCTTACGCACAAACTGACTATTTACAAAAAGCCCCATGAAGATTCTTTCCCTGACCCTGTTCAATTAAAAATTGAAATCCGAAAAACTGTGATTCATGAACTTGCCCACCATTTTGGTTTATCGGACAAAGATCTGGAAAATTTCGATAATAACCCTAATCCTTTTAGTAAGGATATTTCTTTAACCCCCAAGGAATTCAACGATGAAAACAAACCCCGTCAAAAAAACTCTTAAAGAAGGAAAACCAGCTCTTGGAACTTGGCTTTCCCTTGGCAGCATAATTGCAACACGTTTCATGGCTCGGACTGGCTTTTCCTGGCTGACTGTTGATATCGAACACACATTGGTAAGCTGGGAAACAGCTACCCACATGTTTGCTTCAATTGCAGATGCTAATGGTGTTCCACTAGCTAGGGTTCCTTCAAACCGCCATGATCATATTAAAAGAGCACTGGATAATGGTGCTTTTGGTGTGGTTGTACCAATGGTTAATTCAAGACAAGAAGCCTTAGATGCAGTTTCCGCGATGTTTTACCCACCGTTAGGCACTCGAAGTGTAGGTGGGAATGTTCACGCCTTAAACTTTGGAGCAACTGCACCAGACTATTTTAGCAAGGTGAATGATGAATTATTGGTGATTTTGCAATGTGAGCATATTGATGCAGTAAATAATGCGGATAGTATTTTTTCAGTTCCTGGTATTGATGTCATATTTGTAGGCCCCAATGACCTTGCAGCAAGTATGCGAACTGCAGATGGCAAGGGACCAACTGCGGATGCATTTAACGCAGCATTAAACACCATTTTAGAAGCATGCAAACGAAACAAGGTTGCGCCTGGAATTCATTGCATGAGCCCAGAAGAGGCTCAACTTCGTATAGAACAGGGCTGGCAATTTATCGCAATTAACAGCGAATTAAAAATGATGATGGATGGTGTCGCTTCAACACTTGCAAAAGTAGGGCTTAAATCAGATTCGGGTGCAGCTAAGTACTAGAAACTACCGTTTATTATTTTCCGGCATGCGACCCATAATTACAATGGATGCGATTTTGGGTCGCATCTCTCTTGCTAACTCTGGGTCTTCTTTTTTCCCAGCAACTCCAATCAAACCAGAATTACCACCACGAGCCGATTTTTGTGGCTTTTGCATCAAGGTTACATTTACAATCGATTGATTGATTAAATCTGAAAAATCAGCAGGATACCCAGGGGTCTTTAAATCATCTCCCTTAAGTTCTTTTAATTCCTTAACGGTATATTTTTTGGGTCTGCCCTTGTCATCAAATGCTTCCGGCGGGTTAGCTTGACGAATTTTAACATCATCTTTTAAAAGAAGCTCAATATCTTCCATCTTTGCAGGAACTAAACTTTTTTGTTTAGGATTATAATAGCTGCCCCTAGTCTGAATTGAAAGAACTACTGATTTATCGCTTTCGCGCACTTCTTTTAATACCGCAACAACCTGACCAGCAGGTATCCATTTTTCTTTAGGATCAGCTTTAGCATTTTTATCATCCGCTTTTTTATCTTTGTCTTGACCAAATGAAGAACTCAAGGTCAGGCACAGCAACAATAGAACCGTAAAAACAAATCGTAGAATAGCCATAAATCCTCCAAGTTTGATATCTGTTTATACCAAACCCCAAGGATTTATGAAAGAAAAGATTTATAAAAGTCGAATTTTACTGACCGCCAGCTCTGTAACCAAAGCCTCTCAAATAATCTTTGCCTGGTAGTTGGCTTCTTTTGGGGAATATGGAATAACCCGTTGGTGTTGAATTGCTCAATTTTGGCAACGGGCTAAAGAAATCCATCAAGGAAGAATCTCGCGGATACAAGTTTTGTGGTTGCGCCAAACGAGCATTTGCAAGCTGCGATTGCTGCATTTGTGCTGCATCTTGCTGATTTGGCAATAAAAACGCAAAAGGATTCCAACTGTTCCCATTTTGCGTAATAGTTCCATTAGGATTACTTTGAGATTGGCCAAAAGATGTGGGACTGAAGATAATCAAAGCCCCCAAGATCAATAAATTTCTTTTCATTACAAAATCCCCCTATGAAGAAATAACCCAACATGTAAATCGAATTAGCCTAAGGAGGAATCTTGTCAATAGCGATTTAACTAAAAATCAAGGAAGAAGGGCGGTAACTTCGGGTAACCCAAACATCAGGTTAAAATTTTGCACCGCAACCCCACTCGCCCCCCGAATAAGGTTATCTTCCGCTGCAAGCACTACGATATAATCACCAGCAACTTTGTAATGTAAGTCGACATAATTTGTACCGACCGAATCTTTAGTAGCTGGCAAATGATCAACTAGCCTAATAAACGGTTTATCTTTATAAAATTTGCAGACTAATTCATTTATCGCCTGTTCAGAAATTTCTTTTTTAGGCTTGGCGTAGATGGTCGAAAATATCCCCCGATCCATTGGTATAAGATGTGGGGTAAACATAATTTTCACTTTTTCGCCAGAAACTTTTTCGAGAGCCTGCTCCATTTCAGGAGTATGCCGATGCTTTCCAACTTGGTAAGCGCTTACACTTTCATTACATTCAGGAAAATGCGTAGCTTGCTTTGGGTTTCTCCCTGCTCCGGAAACCCCACTTTTACTATCAACGATTATTTGTTCCGGATGAATCAACTTTTCAACCAACAAAGGGGCCAGCCCAAGTATAGCTGTTTGCGGATAACAACCAGGATTCGCCAACAGATTACAAGTTTTAATATCCAACGAATTAAATTCTGGAAGACCGTAAACAGCACGGGCCAAACCTGAAAGATCGAGGTGTTCTTCACCGTACCATTTTTTATAAATCACAGGATCTTTTAATCGATAATCCGCAGAAAGATCAATCACACGGATACCAGCTTTAATCAGTTTTGGAATCACCTCCATACTAGCCCCATGAGGCAGGCAACTGAAAACGCATTGCACTTCTTTCTCTTTTAATGAACCTAGATCAAGCTCCTCGCAGCGCAAATCAATTCTTTTTGTAAGGGAAGGGTGAATACTTGAAACTAAAGGGGTCCCTTCTTGCCTAGAAATGCATGCAACGATTTTTACGTGCGGGTGGCGCAGTAAAATTTTTATAACTTCGAGCGCTGTATACCCAGAGGCCCCTAGAACCGCAACATTTATCATGTTATGCTAACCTTTTCGTCATCCAAGAAATTCGCAGGTACCCAAATGGATTCCATCCAAAGCTTATACCAGTCTATCAGAGAAGGTTCAACTACACCGATCTCCGTTTTGGATAAATATCTGGAAAGAATTAAACTTATCGACCCCATCATCAATGCATGGGAATTTTTGGACCCACAACAGTCAAAGGCTGATGCCATAAATGCAACGAAAGAAATTGCGTCAGGATTAAATCGTGGAAAACTTCATGGCATCCCATTTGGTGTTAAAGATATCATCGATGTTAACGATTGGCCAACGCGTGCAGGATGCATGTCTTGGGCTCGTTCGTTTGCTCGACAAGATGCAACAATTATCACTAGGCTACGAAAAGCTGGCGCTATTTTAGTGGGCAAAACCGTAACAACTGCATACGCGAGCTTTGATCCACCCCCTACTCGAAATCCCTGGAACCTTCAAAAAACGCCCGGTGGATCAAGCAGTGGTTCGGCCGCTGCAGTAGCTTCCGGAATGATCCCTGCTGCTTTAGGCACTCAAACAGGGGGATCAATTACAAGACCAGCTAGTTATTGTGGTGTAGCTGCAATAAAACCAACATTTGGCTGGGTGCCTTTAGATGGCGTGCTACCACTGGCTCAATCCATGGATCACATGGGGATGCTGGCGCCCACAATCGAAGATTTAGAAATCATTTGGGAAGAGTTAACACAACCTAAAAATATAAAACTCGACACATCAAAAGCTCCTAGCATTGCTGTTCTAAAATCTTTTTTCTGGGATAATGCATCTGAAGAAATCCGCCAAATGCTCGATGAAACAATCAAAAAACTTCAAAGAGCAGGCGCCCAAATAACTTTGATCGAACTACCTGAAACATTTGCAAAATCAATCGCAGAACATCGCGCTATCATGTCTTATGAAGCATTTAAAATTCATGAGTACTGGATTTCAAGAAGGCCGGAAGATTATCCGCCTAAGATCACATCCTTGATTAAAGAAGGATCCCTAGTCAAACCCGAATACTATATTTCCTGCAAAAACCAGCAAAAATACTGGAAAGATTATTTCGAAATAAACTTAAAGCAACACGATTGCTTTATGGTGCCTGCAACAACCACAGAGGCCCCAAGCAACGAAACAACAGGCGATCCAGCTTTTAATTCCCCATGGAGTTTCACTGGCCTACCTGCTTTGTCCATGCCTTGCCAACTTTCTCAATCTGGGTTACCCCTTGCGATCCAACTTGTTACCCAATCAAATACCGAATCCAAATTATTCCAATTAGGAAAATGGTGTGAGAAAGAAATCAATTATTCCTATCGTTGCCCTGATGGACTTAATAAAATAATCAAAGTAGTAAACTTTTAAAAGGACTCACAATGTCATCATTTTGGATGTTTGTAATAAATGATTGGATATTCGCAATCCCCATGCTAGCCATGTCGGTTTGTGGAATTGCGTTAATCACATGGCGGATTCTTCTTAATCGAGGGCTTCTGCAAAATACTGAAGCACATTTAGAAACATTAAAATCCACACTACTTAAAGATGGCATAAAAGCAGCAATAACATTAAACAACGATCAAAAAGACTGGCTGAGCGTATTATTGTTTTCCGCTGGTATTAAAGGTCTGGGAAACGGGATACCTGCCTCAAGAAAAGAAATAAACAACGCAGTGGAATTTGAAATAATTCCAAGACTCAACTTTCTGCTCCCAACAATGCTAGCAATTGCAAAAATCGCAACCATGGTTGGCTTACTTGGTACAGTTATCAGCATGATTGGCACTTTCACGAAAATACAAGAAGCTCAAGGGGGCGTTTCAGAACAAGCTGGCTCAATTGGTTTAGCCCTTTTTGCAACGGCTCTTGGCTTGGTTACCGCAATACCACTTGTATTTTCTCATGTAATGTTCAAAGCTCAAATCAATGATTTTGAACTTCAAATAAAAAAAACTGTTCAAAAATTTATTGAAATGGCAACCACATTAAAAACACCACTTAAACCTTGAATCAATTATGCTGCCAGATGCTAAATACTATGATGTGTGGATTATTAAAGCTAATCAGGTGATCAGAGAGATCCCAGCAATTACCATTTTGCAATGGATTGGAGAAAGGCGTTTGGTGGTTCGAGATAAAATACGGCCTGCTGGCACCGCAGATTGGTTCGAAGTTGGCCAACACCCCTCTTTTGCAAACAACTTGCCAGAAAAAGAAAGTATTGAGACTGAAATCTTAGAGCCCCCATTGCATTCTTTTAAAAAGCATCAAGGTGTTGATGATGATATCGATATGATCCCATTAATAGATGTAAGCCTTGTACTGTTGGTTTATTTTTTAATGAGTACATCTTCTCTAGGTTCAGGGACATCCACAAAACTTCCGATTGCAGAATATGCAAGTGTGCAGGGCATAAAAGACCAAGCATGGATTGAAGTAGAGAACAACAAAGCTTATACAGTCGGGTTTGCAGAGAGAAAAAAAGACCAATCAATCAAATTTGAGTCCCAAGAAAAATTGGTTGCTTATCTTCAAGATGAAATTAAAAAAGGGCAGGGGTTTAAAGAATTAACTGTGTATGCTCCTGGAGATATATCTGCTGGAACCATTCGTACCTTGGTAAGTTCAATTGAAAAATCATTTGGCAAAGATGAGATTTCTAAAATTCATTTGGGAGTCACCGGAAAAAAATGAGCCTTTGGGATTTAAAAAATCATGGTACAGACTCAAAATCAATTCTACTTGAGTCCATCGAAATACAAGATCTCATTGTATCCGGGTTAATTTCTTTCCATGATGAAATCCGAAAAGAAGGTGAAATCGTATGGAAAACTCTACACGATTATCCAGAATTCGAAGAAGCTTTCTCATCAAAATCAACAATCAAACATGAAGACGATGACAACATCGATATGAATGCTTTAATTGATGTTTGCCTGGTACTTTTAGTCTTTTTCATCCTCTTAACAAGTTATGCAAAATTAGTTCAACATCTTGAAGCAGCTAAAACCAATCCAGATTCAAAAATTCCAGCAATAAGCACTTCCCAAGCTGATCAAAAAACTAAAGTTGTGATAAAAAAAGAAGGTGAAAAAACTATTTTCTATATCAATGAACAATCCGTTGAAAATGATAACCTTACTTCTGCATTAAAAGCTTCTGCGCGAAAATTAAAAAGCAAAGATTTGATTTTATATTACAGCGATGATGTTCCCTACCAAGCGGTGATATCTATTCAAGACGCAGCAAGGGCCGCTGATTTTCAACAAATACTCCAAGCACTAGAAAAATAACCCTACTTTTTCTTAAAGATAATATCTGCCTTTGCAGGTTCGTATTTACCAACGGTTTTACTGATTGTAAAACGTGTCTCTTGAATATCATCCTCTTTAGCGCCTTGAAGAGATGCTTTTTCAAGTTTCTGCAATTTCTCTTCAACAGAAATAGGCATAAGCACTACAAACGCTTCTACTTTGATTTGCAGGCCCATGGCACGAGATAAATTTGTAACTGATTGTGCTTTGTCATCCACCCAAAAAATATCACTAACTGAAGACAAATCCAATTCCATGGTCGTTATAGGTTTAGCACCAAGGTTTGAAATAACTAAAAATTTACCTGCCTTATTTGGATCCGGGAAAGCAAGCCTAGCATTTAAATCCATTAATTGTGAAAGATAATCCGAGCCATTTGTGGTGTTAAAAACCATTATCCACCGAAGCATTCGTTCACCCCGACCATCACCAACCCCGTCGCCTTTTGTATTTCCAACACCCTTTAAACCTTCAATCATTTTACTTTTTAAATTTTGCCCAATCCGAGATAACTCTTGGGCTTTGGCACTCGCATCCTCCACCAAGGATTTTTTACCCGTTTTATCAACTTGAATTTTTTCTGTCGGAGAGGGATCCAACTTCAATGGAATTTCAGGCATGCTTTCTTTATCTGAAAGATTCAATTTAGGAGGCGTTTTGATCGTATCATCATTTTCTTTTGCATCAGGGTTACCAGACGAAGTACCACCCCCAACCCTTACTGACGAAACCCCAAGCCTTCGGTTGACATCGCCGATTATTGCTTTCTTTAACCCTTCCCAACCAAGCATCATTATTAAGGTAACCAATGCAATGTGAACAATAAACGATACAAACAACGAGGTAAATGACTCATAATTTGGCGAATATTTGATCCAAATCTGTTTTTGCCAAGTGGTAGTTTTCATAATCATCCAAAAACTTTATTTTGATTCATAATGTTTAAGTCTACCCGATAACAGAATATTATCATCAATCATCTCGTGGGCAAAAGAAGCTATTTTTCGCCGCTGGGCCATTTCAAGAATTCCAACCCCTCCTACAGGTGAGATTGCATCTGAACCACCAATGATAAATGGGGCGATATAAACCTGAATTTCATCAACCTGATCTGCGTCAAAAAAACTACCCAAGGTTTTTCCACCTCCTTCCACCAATAGGTTTTGAATCCCTTTTTTTCCCAACAGTATCAAAAGTTCATCAACAATTTCAGCAGAATTATTCGAAGTAAGTTCGAACAGTTCACATCCCAAACTTTGCAATCTTACTTTTAATTCTTGCGAAACATTTTCACGCACAGCAATTATCGTAGGAAAATCCCTTGCAGATTGAACGATTCGTGAAGAAAGGCTTATTGTGGCTTTAGGATCGATCACAACTCGCATTTGTTTTCTTGGCCCTTCTGGCCTTGCATTTAACATGGGGTCATCAAGATCTACTGTTCCAACACCCACCAAAATTGCATCGACCAAACCCCGTAATTGATGAACTCTTTCTCTACATTTATCATTACTAATCCATTTTGATTCACCAGTTTTCGTCGCAATCTTACCATCCAGACTCATAGCCCATTTCGAAATAACAAATGGTTTTGAATGTAAATGATACTTAATAAATGGGGCATTGATAAATTCAGCTTTTTCTTTACCAACCCCAACTTCGACTTCAATCCCATGAGATTGTAAAAAACCAATGCCTTTACCAGCAACTAATGGATTCGGATCACGCATTGCTACAAAAACTTTGGATATCCCTGAATTTAAAATTGCATTTGCACAAGGCGGAGTTTTCCCATGATGCGAACAAGGCTCTAGGGAGACAAACAAAGTACTCCCAAAGGCTTTATCACCGGCTTGATTTAAGGCTTCGATTTCAGCGTGTAAACCTCCAAATCTCTGGTGCCAACCTACACCAACCACAGTATTACCTTTAACTAATACAGCTCCAACCATAGGATTAGGCTCTACCATTCCACGTCCTCGAATCGCCAGATCAAGGGCCAAGCTCATCCATTTTTCCGGTCCATCATCGTTCATGATTAATTAATTCCCTAAAAGCTTTAAAAAGATACAATGAGAAATAGACCTAGGTTAAGAATCAATGGCTATTTGCAGTGAATTTTTCAAATGATTAGGAAAAAGTTTTTCGAAACCACCATTACAGCACACACACCCCATGGAAATACTTTCGCTTGCGAATGACAATGTTTATTATGCGAAATTTAAAACTTATTATTAGTTATGATGGCACAGAATTTCAGGGTTGGCAAACACAACCTGGTTTTAGAACCGTTCAGGAAACCATACAAAAACACCTTGAAAAAATAACTAACCAGAAAATTACACTTTATGCAAGTGGTCGTACTGACACCGGGGTACACGCTATTGCTCAAGTTGCAAATTTCAGAGTTGATTCAAATTTAAGTGAATCCAGAATACTGTTAGGCCTTAATGCACTTTTACCTGATGATATATCCATCAGTGAAATAACAGAAGTCCCCTATGATTTTCATTCAGTAAAAGATGCCAAGAAAAAACATTACCGTTATGTAATAAGGCAATCTGGGATTTCTGACCCCTTAACTAGGAAATTTTGCCACCTCGTAAAACAGGAACTAGACCATGAAAAAATGCACAAGGCTGCCCAACAATTAATCGGAACACATGATTTTCGATGTTTCGAATCAGAATGGCCAAATCGCACAAATAGTATTCGAACAATTTATCGAACATCAATAAACCGGATGGGACCTTGGATATGGTTTAATATCGAAGGCAACGGTTTTCTTTATAATATGGTAAGGGCGATAGCTGGAACACTTATAGAAATCGGAAGAGGACATTGGCCAGAAGATAAAATTCTTGAGTTAATAGAATTAAAAGAAAGAAAGTATGCTGGACCAACAGCTCCAGCAAAAGGATTATTTCTAGTACGCGTTTCTTATGAAGATTGAACACCATGAAAATACAACACGATTATCCAGAAAAAACCACAATCATTCCCTTAAAGAAACCGATTGATTTCGTGTTCCATTTACCAGGTTCAAAAAGTATCACCAATCGAGCATTAGTGATCGCAGCGCTCAATTCGGGCGAAAAAAAAACTCATCTAAGTGGAGTCTTGCGCAGCGAAGACACTGAAATCATGATCGATTGCTTGGAAAAACTCGGCTTTATTCTTTCAGTAAATTGGAAAGACTGCACTGCAATTGTTTCATCCCCGAAACCTCCAGGAATCATCCCCTCTTCAAGTGCCAATCTTTTCACTGGAAACTCAGGCACGACCATGCGTTTCCTGACAGCAATGGTTGGCCTAGGAAATGGCACCTACAAGCTCGATGGCATCAAGCGAATGCAGGAACGGCCAATCAATGATCTTTTAAAAGCTTTGAATGACCTTAACATTAACTCTTCAAGTGAAAACAATAATGGTTGTCCTCCTGTAATTATAAAAACCATGGGTTGGTCCGGAGGAATTGCGAGAATTAATTCAGAAATGAGCAGTCAATTTATTAGTGGAATTCTTATGGCCGCCCCGTTTGCCAAAGGTGATACCCGTATCATTTTAGAGGGCAAAATCGTTTCTCAATCTTACATCGGCATTACTCTCGCAATGTTGAATGACTGGGGAATAAACACTACTAAAATATCTGACCGAGAGTATCTGATTAATGGAAATCAGACTGGAAACCGATTCGAATACCAAATCGAGCCCGACGCCTCTGCAGCAAGTTATTTTTATGCGGCTGCAGCAATTACAGGAGGTACCGTTACAACACCAGGACTAGGAAAATCCTCTCTTCAAGGCGATTTAAAATTTATTCATGCGCTTGAACTTATGGGAGCAAGAGTAACTCAAACCAACAATTCAACAACTATTACTGGTAAAGAATTACACGGCGTCAATATAGATATGAACGATATTAGCGACACTGTTATGACTCTTGGAATAGTTGCCTGCTTTGCCAAGGGAACAACCAAGATTACAAATATCGGCCATATAAGACACAAAGAAACCGATCGTATCAATGCACTTGCAATCGAATTAAGAAAAATTGGCGCTCTTGTTGAGGAATTTCCCGACAGCATAATTATTCACCCCTCGAAACTACATGGCGCAGAAATTGAAACTTACAACGACCACCGGATTGCCATGAGTTTCGCAATAGCAGGTTTAAAAATCCCAGGAATTACCATTTGTAATCCATCATGTGTTGCAAAAACATACCCTGATTTTTTTGATGATCTAGCTAAAGCAATCTAAATAATTGCGGAAATTAATATGCAAAAAGTTTGGCTATTTGTTGTTTTGATTTTTTTTTCATGCTTGTTTGCAAATAAATGCAGTGGTACGAATGTAAACAATTCTCTAACAGAAAAAAAACTTCAAGTATTTATTGCATTTGAAACTAAAGGATTTTTAACCAAACAAACAGCACACCTTATCCAAGAATCCATTTCAAGCAGAATTAAACAAACCTTTAAAGGAATGGTTCAACTACAAGAACTCATACTTAGTGAGCCCCAAAATTTAATAAGTCTACAAAATCAAACTAATCAGAATATTTCGGCAGCCTTACTTATCAGGCACGAAGAAAACCGTTTTATCATCAAAATAAATTTTGCAGACCCCGAGTCAGGCATTATGTTTCCAACACAACAAATAACCTGCGAAAAAAGAGAAGAAATCCCCGCAAAAACTTTAGACTTATTTAAAGAATATTTTGTACCAAAAGCACTGATAGCAAAAAAAATATCAGACGATATTTATGAACTTCAATTTGAAATAGACGGGAACTTAAAGTCGGAATATCTTTCACCAAAAAAAGGAGACTACTTCCAGATTCTAAGAAAAACTCAGGCAAACAAATCCAACAACATTTACAAGTGGACAGTTTTACAACTAACTGACGCCGTTGTTTCAAACGATAAGAAATTAAAGTTTAATTCCAGGCTATATAGTGGCATCGAACTACCAGATTTAATTGGGCTAAAAGCAATCAAAATCCCTAGTGGATTTATCGATGTAAAATTTAAAATATTACCAAAAGAACAAAACCAAGATCCAAATATTCGCAACAACTATTTCCCGGTTGATGTCGTATTAAGATCTGCTTTTAAGGTTGGATCGAATCAGGCAGGATTAACATCAAAAACAAACAATCAAGGAATATTTAACTTTAATGGAAATTCTGAAAACTTATTCCAAGGCGTTGCATTTGTTGAAATAATCCGGAACAAAAATATAGTTGCTCAATTCCCTTTCTTCAAAACCTTCAACGAACCAGAATCAATCACATTAAATTTTGAGCCAGAAAAACCTTACGAAAAGCAAAAGCTAATCTGGTTGATACAGGTTAACGATCAACTCGCTTTCATGGGTGCACTTTTTCAAGAATTAAATAAGCCAAACTTCAAAGAAGAGGAATTAAAAACTAGGATCGAAAAGCTTGATAAACTCTCAAAATTCAGCATTGATAAGACCAATAACATCAAGACTGGACTCTTTGATTTAAAACTAAAGTGGCCTGAAATTACAAATGATAATGAGATCAAAATAGGAGAAAAAAAACTTGAAGCTCTTCTTGGATATATTGCTGAATTAAACAAATACCAAGGACGATTGGTTAAGATTGAGGCAGACAAAAACTCACCTGCACGAAAAATTTTGGATTATAAAATCACTGAAGCTAAACGCTTGGCTACCGATGGTGATTTTCCTCAAGCAATTGCTTTGCTAGAATCTATTTTTACAGATGCCCCTGAAGTTGAGAGAGATATTAAGCAGTTCAAGGATTTATGGTTAAACAAGTCTGCTAAAGTGGTGGAATCGAGAAAGTTCCTTTTCGATTCTTTACCAAAATTAAGTCTAATTGAATTGACAAAACAAAATGAAAAACTTATTTCAAGCTTAGACACCTGCATCGCAGAATCAGACACCGCAGGACTTTTAAAATATCTGAAAATCTCCAGAGATTTATACCTCCAGTTAGACCCTTCACAAAACGAGCCAAATAAATTAACCATAAGCCCTAAAGAATCATTGGAATTAATTACTCTACTTGAGGAACAAAACAAAAGAGTAAAGATTTTTTTTGAATCCTTGAACAAGAAACCCTAAATTACTTTGGGTTTTAAATCTTCTATGGACAATTAATTCAAAATGAAAGCAAGTTTCATTCTAAAAGACTTTGATCCTGCGCGAATTTTGATAATCAAACCCAGCGCAATAGGTGATATTGCCAATAGTTTACCGTTTTTACGGGGCATTCGAGAAACATACCCACAGGCTAAAATCTCTTGGCTTGTTAACCAATCTTACGAATCAATTCTGACCAATCATTTAGATATTAATGAGGTTTTTAGCTTTGATCGAAATGTTTGGAAGAAGAATTTTGGGAAGGGTTTATCTTCCTCTTGGAAATTGATTCAGCGATTACGGGCACTCAATCCAACCTTGACAATCGACCTACAGTGTTTGCTTCGCACCGGAATTCTTACCCGACTAAGTGGAGCACCTATAAGGATCGGCCTAGAAGATTGTAGAGAAGGCTCAAGTTATTTTTATACCCATCTCGTTAATTACCCATCCAAGGGGATGCATGCAGTTGAAAGGTATTGGGAGGCAGCAAAATTTCTTGGATGTAAGGGAGAAATTCCGTCTGCATCTTTTCCGGTTGATGAAACCGATAACGCAAATATCCTTAAGTTGATTTCCCACATGCCCAAACCATGGATTGGTTGTTGCCCAGGAGCCAGATGGCTTACCAAGCAATGGCCCTCAAGTTACTACGCCAAGGTATTACAAAAAGCACAATCAGAGACTTCAGGAAGTATTATTCTTTTTGGCGGTAATGATGACAATAAAAACGCTTCAGAAATTGCAGCTTTGCTTGCGCCCGGAACTCCTGTAATAAATCTTGCGGGTAAAACTTCGCTTCGTGGCCTTATTGCTGTAATTTCCCAAATGGATTTCGTCTTCTCCAACGATACGGGCCCACTACACATTGCTGTTGCTCAGAAAAAAAATATTATTGCGCCTTTTCTTTGCACCAAGGTTGAATGGAATGGCCCATATGGCCAATTTTATAATACTGTTTCAACCTCCGTACCTTGTAAAGGTAGCTACCTTACCAAATGCCCTAAAATGATATGTCTCGATGATCTTGTACCTGAAAAAATGTTTCCTCTGGTAGAAAGTACGATTCAAGTATGGAAAGCCAACAAAACTTAATCCTTGGAAGTTCTTCACCTTCAAGAATTGAACTCCTGAAGAGAATTTTCAACAGTTTTGAAATAATTAAACCAGATATTGAAGAACCTTCCTCGGGTTTTTCATCTCCCAGGGAACAAGTGGCTGTCATTTCTTGGTTAAAAGGCCAGGAAGTAAGTTTGCAAGTTAAACAAGGTGTTATTATTGCCGCCGATACCATCGGTTGGATTGATGGAAAACCCTTGCTAAAACCTATTGACCGAGAAGACGCCAAAGAAATGATTTCAAGGATGTCTGGCCGAAACCACGAATTATGGACAGGGGTAGTTCTTTGGCATAAACCTACAAACTTACAATTGTGCTGGCAGGAACAGTCGATTGTTTCGTTTAAGAAAGTATCGCCTGCAGAAATTGAGCATTACCTTGAAACAAGATCTTGGAAAAATCACTCCGGATCTTATGCCATCGAGGAAGAAAATGATCCTTGGGTACAAATTTCGCGGGGTTCAATAACAAATGTCATTGGCTTGCCTTTAGAAAGCCTTTTATTTAATCTTGAAAAGTTCAAAAATATGGTCGCAATCGATCAAATTTAATAATGATCCTAATTTTTGCCTGCTACCATCTTGGAAAGATTGGGCTTTAGCCGTAAAAAGTTTATGTAGGAATCTTCTTTCAGTAAAGGGAGCTAAAATCAACTTATGCTTGCAAAACTAGCCTTGGAAGATGGGACTGTTTTTACCGGCAAAGGATTTGGTGCCCAAGTTGAATCTACTGGTGAAGTAGTATTTAACACCAGCATGACTGGCTATCAGGAGGTTATCACTGATCCATCCTACAAAGGCCAGATTGTAACCATGACTTACCCTTTGATTGGAAATTACGGGGTTAATCATGATGATGTAGAATCGAATTCTCCTCAGGTTGAAGGTTTCGTGGTTCGAGAGTTAACAAAAATACCGAGCAATTATCGTTCGACCAATGATTTAAGCCATTATTTACAAAAAGCGGGAATTTGCGGTATTGAGGGAATTGATACTAGGGCTTTAGTGAGAAGGCTCCGTATTCGGGGCGCAATGAAAGGCGTCCTTTCTTGCATTGAAATGGACAACAAAAAGCTAGTTCAAAAGGCAATTTCAAGTTCAACTATGGCTGGTGCAGATCTTGCACAATTAGTAATGCCAAAAGCTATGTCAACCTGGAAAGAAGGCTTCACCAACTCTTTAGTCACTTATCTAACTCCAACTAAACCAACTCACCATGTGGTTGCTTTAGATTACGGCATGAAGCAAAATATATTAAGGTGTTTGGTTCAAATTGGATGCAAAGTAACGGTACTGCCGGGGAATTGCACATCTCAAGATGTGCTTGATCAAAATCCAGACGGGATTTTTCTTTCTAACGGCCCCGGAGATCCTGCTGCTGTAACCTATGCCCACATGACTATTTCCGAGCTTATCGGTAAAAAACCTATTTTTGGTATTTGTCTTGGACACCAATTAATTGCTCACGCGTGCGGTGCAAGCACATTCAAATTAAAATTTGGGCATCGTGGTTCAAACCAACCTGTTTTAAACCTTTCCAACCAAAAAGTTGAAATAACCTCACAAAACCATGGTTTCGCAGTGGGGATGGATACGTTGCCAAAAAGCCTTGAACCTACTCACATCAATCTTAATGATAACACTCTCGAAGGCATGAAACATAAAACGCTGCCATTAATGAGTGTCCAATATCACCCCGAATCCTCAGCAGGGCCCCACGATAGTAGCTATTTATTTGAGTCATTCCGTGATATGATGGGTTAAATTAAAACTCAGAAGCATTTGGAATAACATGAAAACGACCATATTAATCGCATTGTTTTTTATGGTGGTAGATTGTGTATCCCAATTAAATGCAGGTACTTTCACAGAAGAGCAGGGCTCTTTTAAAGTTGGCAACAAGGCCGAATCTCCAAAAACACCTGAAATCTATCACCTCAAAAAAGCTGAACTTAAATATATCTTGAAGCCTAAACATCAGCTTCCAGTTTCTAATGTGGACGTATTTATCCTCATTTTTCCATCTCTGATAACGACTCCTTTTCCTGAAAACAACATGGTTTATGCAGAATATTATGTGCCTAGAAATTTAAAAACCTTTCCCGCCACGGTTGTTCTTGATATTACAGGCGGTGATCAATCATTATCCCGCACTATTTCCTCTTATCTTGCCTCGAGGGGCATAGGGTGCCTTTTTGTTCAAATGGCTTATTATGGGCCTAGGAGGCCCCCTGATAGCAAAGTTCGCCTTCTATCTCCGGATATCAAACATACCCTCAAAGCCATCCAGCAAACCGTCTTGGATATTCGATCTGCTATTGCTTGGCTTGAACAACGCAACGACGTCGATAAGACCAGACTTGGAATCACAGGCACCAGTTTGGGAAGCATGATCGGTGCCCTTAGCGCTGAAATGGAACCATCGGTCACCAAAGTTGTTGTACTTTTAGGGGGTGGCGGATTAATTGAGGGGTATTATGATCACCCCCAAGCCCTTATTGTTAGAAAAGCTTTCGAGTTATTTGGAGGCACAAAAAAACAACTTGTAGATCTTCTTGCACCTGTAGACCCTTTAACTCATGCAGAAAACCTTAAAACTAAGCAACTTTTACAAATCGCTGGCAGAAACGATGTTATTGTTCCCCCCATAATGGCGCAAGCACTTTGGGAAAAAAGCGGAAAACAACAAATCCAATGGTATGACTGCGGGCATTACACAGCAGCGTTTTACTTTTTTGACGCTCTTAATCTAATTGCTCAACACCTAAAAAAGTAAGTGTCCTGTATTTCATAGCCCAATAACAACAAAACCCCTGGGTATTAGCCAAGGGTTTTGAATCAATAATTCTGAAGGTAGAATTAAATCGTTAGCTGCTTCGATTCGATCTTTTACGTTCGTTTTCTTTGAGGTAAATCTTTCTCAATCGAATCGCCTTGGGTGTTATTTCAACCAACTCGTCCTCTTCAATATACTCAAGGGCAAGTTCCAAAGTTAGAGCCCGGGGTGGTTTAATGACAGAAACTCCGTCAGAACCTGTAGCACGCATATTGGTTAGCTTTTTCTCACGACAGATGTTCACAGGAAGATCATTATCCCTGCAATGCTCGCCTAGTACCTGACCTTCATACACTTCGCTTCCTGGGGGCACAAACAATGTTCCCCTAGGTTGAATCATGTCAATGGCATAAGGCGTTGCTCTACCGGTATCGGTCGAAATAAGCACACCGTTTGCTCTTTTAGGTACACCGCCCTTTACAGGTTGGTAATCGTAAAAGTTATGATGCACGATGGCTTCGCCGCTGGTGCCTGTCATCAAACGAGTTCTTAAGCCAATAAGGCCCCTAGCCGGGATAAGAAACTCAATGTGGGTCATTGCGCCACGACCATCCATTTTCAAACATTCACCCCTGCGATTACCTACAAGTTCCATCACGGTACCAACAGAAGAAGGAGGCGTTTCGATCACTAGAAATTCTACGGGCTCCATTTCGATGCCATCTATCATTTTGTTGATAACCCGTGGTTTCCCAACTGATATTTCAAACCCTTCACGCCTCATGTTTTCAAGAAGAATTGAAAGATGAAGCAAGCCACGCCCAGAAACATGGAACTCATCTTTTTTAATTTCATCCGCAACAACTCGCAAGGCAACATTCGATTGAAGCTCTTTGAAAAGCCTATCACGCAATTGCCTGCTGGTTACATAAGTGCCTTCCTGGCCCACAAAAGGGGAATCGTTAATTCGAAAAACCATACTAAGCGTTGGTTCATCAACCGTAATAATTGGTAATGCAACAGGATTAGTAACACAGGCAATCGTGTCACCAATATCGACATCCTCTAACCCAATCAAAGCACAAATATCTCCTGCACTACAATCGTTTGCTTCAATTCTTCCCAATCGGTCAAAGGTAAACAATTGGGTGACGGTGTCTTCAACTTTAGTACCATCGGTTTTTAAGTGGGCGATACGCTGGCCTTTACGAATTTTCCCCGCAAAAATCTTACCAATGGCGATTCTTCCAGTAAATTCGCTGAAATCGAGGGTAACCACCAACATTTGTAACGGGGCATCCATATCGACATCAGGAGCAGGAACATACTTTAAAATTGCATCAAATAATGGTTTAAAGTCTACAGGTGTAACGCTCATGTCGCTGGTGGAAATCCCTTCCCGACCAGAAGCATAAATAGTCATGAAATCCAAAGCCTTTTCGTCGGCATCAAGTTCCACGAATAAATCGAAGATACCATTAAGGACCTCATCGATTCGCGCATCTGGACGGTCGATTTTGTTGATTACAACGATTGGCCTTAATCCGCACTCAAACGCTTTTCGCAATACGAATCGCGTTTGTGGCATTACACCTTCTGCGGAATCAACCAGAAGCAAAACACCGTCCGCCATTTTCAATACACGCTCAACTTCGCCGCCGAAGTCCGCATGCCCGGGCGTGTCCATTAGATTAATTTTCGTATCGCCAATTTTTAATGCGATGTTCTTGGCGAGAATGGTAATTCCACGCTCTTTTTCCAAGTCGTTGGAGTCAAGGATACAAACGCCCTTTAACTCACTATCTCGAAACATCCCCGATTGTTTAAGCATCTGATCGACCAAAGTCGTCTTACCATGATCAACGTGTGCTATAATGGCAAGATTTCGAATGTCATTGCGAATCATCTCTGAATTATCCAATCTTGGTTCATTGTTCTTATCAACATCAAAAAGAAATTATAGATAATACTGCATGGAACTGCCCACCCCAATGCCAAGTGAATAAGATGAAATAATCAAAAGGTGGTTGATAAAGGCATATTAAATAAGAGGTTTTGATGAAAATTTTAGTGATTCGACATGCAGATGCCCTAGATCCAAACGGTAACTCCATTCGCACAGATTTCGACCGTCCCCTCAGTGAAAAGGGCATAAAACAAGCACTTAGGCTTAAAAAGGGACTTCTAAAAGCTGACTTTTTACCTGAAATAGTCCTTTCAAGCCCCCTTATCCGAACCAGCCAAACCTCGAAATTAGTTTTCCAAGAAGTTTTTACTGAAAATAAATCTTTTTTTGAAAGATCGGAGCTTAAACCTGGTGCGCATCCAGAAATCATTTGCAAAATTATTAAAGAATATAACCCAAAGTCCATCGCACTCGTTGGCCACATGCCCGATGTTGGGGTTTTTGTAAGTTGGCTGATTGGTGCTTCAGGGGCAAATATCGAAATGGAAAAATGTGGAGCAGCTTTATTAGAATTCCATGGTTTACCCCGCGAAGGGACAGGAAGTTTAAGATGGCTGGTGGGACCGGAATGGAAATACAGATAGGAATTTAAAACGAATCAACAGATTTTTAAACGACGAAACTTTTAAGCTGCTCAAGAATTGCCTTTGCTTTACCTTGATCAATCGCAATTTTAGCGAATTCAACGCCATCCTTTACATTTTTAACTTTATTCGCTGCAAAAAGTGCCAACGCTGTATTGGCCAAAACCACATCTCTACCCGGAATAATACTTCCGTTTAAAATATCAATGATAATACCAGCACTTTCTTCAATCGAATTGGCCTTTATCTCACTCAATGAAACAGGGTTTAGCCCAAAATCTACTGGCAACAATGTTGAAGAAGTAATAGCACCCGATCGGATTATTCGTAATTCATTGGGAGCATCTAGAATAACTTCATCCATTTTTCCCCCACCACAAACCACAATCCCTTGTTTACCCATTTGCAAAAGGGCCTGAGCAAACAGATCCAGAAAAGAATCTCTACTAACTCCGAGCAAATGAGTGCCAGCACCACCTGGGTTAACTAAAGGGCCAATTTGATTAAATATGGTCCGAAATCCTAGCTTTTTACGAATCGGTGCAAGATTTTTTAAAAAAGGATAGTACTGAGGTGCAAAACAAAAACAAATACCTAGCTTTTTAAAAGTTTCTTCGGCTATTTCAGGCGGTAAATCAATTCGAACACCAAGATACTGAAGAACATCAGAACTTCCAGAATTACTAGAGGAAGAACGATTTCCATGCTTTATTACTTGGACATCACAGGCAGCAAGTATAAATGCAACTGTTGTCGAAATATTGAAAGATGAAGAATAATCGCCACCAGTTCCACAAGTATCCAACGCATCTTTATGAGGAAAAGAAGGCAGTTTTTGTCCTCTTTTAAGCACTTGGGCTGCAGCATTCGCTAAAAACATAGGGTTATCAGGGCAGAAAGCTAAAGCAGTCAAGAAAACTCCAGCTTGTGTCTCATCCAATTTGCCATCGATTAGCGCTTCGAAAAGAGTAATCGCCTCGGATTGGTCAAAAATATTGGTGTCCAGAAGCTTTTTTAAGAAGAAAAAGGGGGTATTATCTGTCAAAGGAACCTCAATAAAAAAAATTAATACTTAATTTAAGCCTGAATTGCTTAAAGAAAAAAGCTGAAAAACATAATTTATACTTGTATTTTTAAAAATGTACATTAGATATACTTATGTATATTGTACTTAAGTTCAGTATAAGGGATTTTACGATGAACGCAGAAATAGATAGCCTCACCCCGCGACAAAAAGAAATATACAATTTCTTAAAAGAAAAGATCGAAATAAGAGGGTACGGGCCTACGGTACGCGAAATAGGCTCTGCATTTGGAATTAAATCTCCAAATGGAGTTATGTGTCATTTAAAAGCCCTTGAGAAAAAAGGGATGATCCTGCGAGAGGGATTCTCTGCTAGGGCCATTCAATTAATCAATAATAAAAAGCCTAAACAGGGGCTACCCTTCATGGGATTGGTTGCTGCGGGTTCACCCATTCAAGCAATTGCCCAAGAAGAAACATTGGTTTTAGAAAATATGTTTCCAGGGGATAATATTTTTGTACTTCAAGTTCGTGGCTACTCCATGATTGAAGATCACATTCAAGATGGGGACTTCATTGTCGTTAAAAAACAAGAAACCGCAATCAATGGCGAAAGAGTTGTGGCAATGATTGATCACGAAGTAACCTTAAAACGGTTCTTTTTAGATCGAGGGCAGATCCGACTAGAACCATGCAACAGCACTATGAATCCAATTATTATTTTGCCTGGGAATGATGCGAGAATTCTGGGAATTCTGATTGGGGTTTTAAGAAAATGCTAACCAAACTTCTACAGCGCTTGCCTTGAATACCAGGCGATGAGCTTTTCTGTTTCATTTCTCTGAGCCAAAAGATTAAAGCCATATCTTTGGCGTAAACCTCCTAAAATCTTATTAAACCCAAAGTGATCATCGACAAGAGAAATAGCTCGTTGAATTCTATCAACCATTGGGTCTTGGGAGTTTTGGGCCAAGGAAGTCCAAATAATAATGGGATAGGTGAGTAACAAGATGTTCAATCCTTCCCAAAAAGGAATCCCAAAATTCGAAGCACCAAAAAATTGCAATGATTCAAGCTTTATCAAATAATATCTCTTTAAAAGTTCGTTAGATTCCCCATCTAATCCAGAACGTTTTAATTCAATATCTTCAAATGTCGTATCAGAAATCCAAACATTTAGCTTGGGAATATTCCCCGCACCCTTAGCAAATTGAATTGCAGCTTTTAAAAGGGCCATTCTTCCTTTATTCGCTATTCCACGATTCGGCCCATGATCTTTTCTCGTGAAAAGTGCGGTTATTTGTCTAAATAACACGCGCCCAACCCAACTCGGGGATGGAATAGCAAACGCATCTACAGGAACATCAGAAATAGTAACCTTACTAAAAACATCAAGAAACTCCGTAACTTGATCAATCTTTAATTTACTCATGTTTGTTGATTTCAATTCATTGGCTAGTGCAACACAACAACGCAATGAATGGCTGATATCATGTTTCCCACTTCTCACCATTTCAGTTAATTTATTTCTAATAGCAAATACAATTTCCCAACTTGTATCTTGAGAACCAGAAAGCATCGGCTTAACTTTATTTTCTGCAAGCGTGATCGTAAATTTTTCTCGTTCAATTAGTTTGTCTTTGAACTCTACAATTGAATCTCTCTGTTTTAGTACCGAAGTTCCAAGATTCTTTGCCGCAGATGGGCAAGCATATCGGACTCCAACTGACCATTCGTTACCTGTCGGAATTAAAACATACGGAAAAACCTGACAAGGCAAAGGTTTAGCATCCAAACCAAACTTCCCATGAATTTTGCAAAGATTATTTTCACCTAAAAACACACAACTGCCATCCGGACGATGATTCAAATTTATTTTGTTTTTAAATAGACCTGTTTTCCGAAAAGGTTGATAACCACCCAGATCCTTAGTTACATCCCAATTCTGAGATTTGATCTTTTCAACTTCATCATCACTTAATCGAACCAAATACTCTTTGCAGCATGTTCCACACACATGGCAATCCCAATTCTGTAAAACTGGCAGGTTGATTTTTTCTGAATTCCTCAGCATCGGGATTTCGTCTCTTAAATATGATTGGTAATTGCTAAGCCTTAACTACCACCTTGTTTTTATAGCAACAGATATTCACAAGCCACACAAGTAGTAAAATAAAAATTGGAATTGAACCAATAATAAATATTGATCCAAATAAGCCTCCACTTCCCAACAAACCCATGACCATTGGTCCCGCAACACTGCCTGCACAATTCAAGGTAAGGTACGCAGAATTTGCAGATGGTTGCTTTATGCTATCAACTTGCATTCCAAGCGATGCAAGTGCTACCGCATATTGGCCACCACATGTTAATCCAACAAAGAATATTAAAACAATAATTACTGCAAGCGATTCTGTAAAACCCATCAACAATAAACAAAGTAATGATAACACATGTGTTAATAATAAAACGCGTTTATGACCAATAGTATCTGCAAGTCGGGTTATAAATAGCATTGAACAAATAACACCTGCAAACATACTTCCAAATACAACTGAAACCTGATTTGTTGCGTAGCCCATCCCTATTATCATCAAGCCTAAATACGATAATAATCCACCCTCAAGAAAGCCTTGAGTAAAGGCTGTAGAAAACCATAAATACATTTTTTTGATATCACCAAAACTGATTACTTCCAATTCCGAAGCATTCTCTATTTTTATTTTAATTCCATGCAATACTATCACACCAAATAGGGGGAAAAGGCCAAACAATATATAACCGGTGCCGCTTTGGATTGATTCCAACAGAGGGGCAAAACTTCCACCGATACCAACACCTGCCGACAAACATAGTTCAAACAGACCAAAGACCTTTGCTTTTTCAAGAGAACCTGCATTTTGATAAACCAAAGTTTCTAAAGGCACGAGTGCCATTGCTGCACAAAAACCATTTATCATACGAAGCAACAACCATTCGTAAGAAGAATTGGCAAACGCAAATAAAACAACACTCATCGCAGCACCCAACAGGCCCACGATCATCGTAATGTTACCCATACTTTTGATTAACTTTGTCATGAAAATAGAACCTAAGGCTATGCTAAAATAATATGCTGAACCATGTAGCCCAATTTCAAATCTGGATAAACTGGCTTTCTCCATAGATAATGAAGCAAGAGTCGCCAAAGCTCCAAAACTTACAGCCCAAGAAAACCCTGCAAAATTCAGTCTCATTTTCATGTATTATCATTATTTTCGTGGAAATAGTTTCATATCAAATGCACAAACATTTAATCTAACATAAACCTATGTGTTTGAATTGAACCAATGGATTATTAATTATCATGAACTCTGATCCCATTATTCTTGTAATTGATCAAGGTACAACTTCATCCCGGGCAGTTTTAATGGATTGCAGCGCTAACATTATTGCACTTAGCAGCACTCCCATTCAACAGATATATCCAAAATCAGGGTGGGTCGAACACAATGCGGAACAGATCTGGGAAAGTGTGAAATCAACTGTTTTAAATCTCAAAAATGAACACCCAAGCCATTTTTCTCGAATATCATCGATTGGCATTACCAACCAAAGAGAAACAACGGTTGTATGGGATAATTCCAACGGCAAACCCTTACACAACGCAATAGTTTGGCAAGACACACGAACTTCAGATTATTGCAAAGATAACATTCATCTTGATCATAAAATAAGAATGAAAACCGGTCTGCTACTCAACCCCTACTTTTCAGCAACTAAAATACGCTGGATTTTAAACACCTATGACCCGAATCGATCTTTATGTAATGACAATAAAATTATTGCAGGAACCATTGACACCTATTTAATCTGGAACCTTTCAGGAGGAAAATCTTTTTACACCGACCATACCAATGGATCACGAACTCTTTTGATGAATATTCACACTGGGGATTGGGATGATGAGTTACTTTCTGATTTTAATATCCCAAAAATAATTCTACCCGATATTAAACCTAGCGTTTTCAACTTTGGATCTACCTCTGGGCTAGATTTTCTTCCTGATGGAATTCCAATAATGGGTGTTGCTGGGGACCAACAAGCTTCCTTAGTTGGGCATCGTTGCCATTCGCCTGGGCAAGCAAAATGCACCTTCGGTACTGGAGCTTTTCTATTGAGTCACACAGGCGACTACCCCATTAAAAGCGACACAGGATTACTCACAACCATGGCAGCAACGACAGGCAATAAACTTCAATACTGCCTAGAAGGTAGTGTTTTTATTGCAGGCGCAGCAGTTCAATGGCTAAGGGATGGATTAGGGTTATTTGAAAAAGCTTCGGAATCTGAAATTTTATCTTTGGAATCGGATCATAATTCAGACATTGTTTTTATCCCTGCACTTTCAGGCCTGGGGTGCCCTTACTGGAATAGTGATTTCCAAGGAACTATTCTTGGTTTAACTAGAAAAACAACAAAAAAAGAAATCACACGGGCTGCACTCGAAGGGGTTGCGCACCAAGTAGCAGACTTACTAGAAGCGATATCAGCAAACTGTGCTAACCCTTTAAAAATATTAGCGACAGATGGCGGGATGACTGAAAACAAATATTTCAACGATCTATTAGCAAAAACCACCGGGGTAATCATCCGGACAAGTACAAATTCGGAAATGACATCAATCGGAGCAGGAATTTTGGCAGGCATAGGCTCTGGGTTTATGAAACTCGATGATTATAATTCACCAATTAAGCAGGAAGGCAAAACATATAGTTCAAATTTAACTTCGGAAATAAGGCTTAATAAAAGAAACCGGTGGAAAAAGGCTATCCGAGCACTAGAGGTTTTTTACAAACCTTAATTACATATCACTCACTAGCCTTAAATTCTTTTAGAAACTTATATACATCTTTTTCGTTTTCCAACTGCTCATAGCCCAAATGCTTAAGTTCCGTTATTGCTTTTTCATTAGGCCATTTCTCTAACTCCATCCGATACAATGCACAATAAGAACCCGTACGGTGAATCCCAGCGAAACAATGCACTAAAACTGGATAATTATCAGGGTTTTTCATTAACTTGAAATATTGACTGACATTTTCCATTACTGGAGGTTCACCATTATCACTCTCCCATTTTTTAGGGGACAATCTTAGATACTTCACACCATATTCGCGGGCAAAAGCTTCTTCTTGAACATCGGGAGGAGCTTCAGAATTATACGAATCCCGAAGAGAAACAATCGACTTAATATGATATTCATCGACAACTTTCTTTAAACCAATTGGAGTCATTTGACCACTTCGATACAAGACTCCTTTTTTGACAACCCTAAAGTTTCGATACTGCTTTTGCTGGTATTTTGACACATAGGTTGGAATTACGATGACTGCAATCAAAACAATCAGTCCTAAAATTCGTGAGAAACCCATTGCAGTTCCCATCCTTTAAAAATCATGCTCAAACAAGTGGTTTAGGTTGAATTAATACACTTGGCCTGAAAACAACTAAAATCAACAATGGTAAATACCACAAAATATAAACACCACCCATGTGTGCATACCAGAACTGAATACCTATCAGCAATGCTGCTGACAACGCAATCAGATTACCTAATGTTTTCGGAGTTGGCCAAAAATAAACAGATAATGCAATTACGACATACAGAATAAAAACAGGAAGCCGATATGCCCAGTGAACCCCATGCCAGAAGCTTTGCGTATCAGGCAGCGGCTCCTTCCAAGGAATCCAATCAGAAATCATCCATGTAGAGGCCAGATATTGCGTATTTCCGCCATAAGCTAAAACAAAAATAATCATGCTTACAACAAAAGATGACATTGATGCAATTACAAATCGCCAAATCCCTTTATCGTGATAATAAGACAACCATAAAGGCAATAAAACTAGCGGGAAGAATAAACTGCCGAATGATAAGCCCATCAATATCCCAGATACTATCGGTTTTTTATGAAACACAAGAGCCCAAATCATCAACGCCATTAACCAAGAATGATCCCATCGACCAATTTTTAAACCGGTGTAAGGCATCATCATATAGGTGTATGGCAACAAAAAATATAAAGTCGCACAAGCAAAACCAAGGTGATAATCATCATAATGAAACCAACAAACAAGAATGAGGCCAACAGCTATAAGAAGGTGACAAAATAAAGTCAAACCTCTTTCAACCCAAAGTCTTAATTTTGAAACATCAACTTCAGGGCCACCCCGATTTTCGATAATTTTTTCACCATGCTCCCGAATTTTATCAATTGGGGTTTGAGGACGAGACTCTCTTTGGTCAGGCAAATTTGGCTCACGAATCGCAACAGCAACAAGGCTGAAATAAAAAGCAAAGGCGAGCAGCAACATTCCAGGTACATTGAGATTTGGCTTAAAAGCAGGCCTTCTTTCCAAAAGAAGATCCAATAAACAACGCACCATCCAGAAAAGACAACTCAAGAGCAGCCAAGAGAAATAAACACGCTGATCATGCCCTCCTTCTAAAATAAGTAAAAGACCAGGCATGAAAAAGAAAATCGATAAAATATCAATAGTTCGAAAACTAAATAATCGATTGAATTTAAAAAAAAGAGCACAAGCTAAAATCAATGAAAAATAAAACCACGTAGGGGCATTAGGCAAGGAAATATCAAAAAATATTGAGACCGGAGATGTCATTGTCTAGAAAACAACCTAGTAAAAAAGTACTAGAAAAAACAAATATATAATTTTGATAACAACAAGTTTAGGACGGGATTAAACAAATAAAAGCCGAGCTTCAATAAATGCCCAGCTCTATTCGTTTAAGCTATAAACTACTTGTTCTTCTCGATCTTTTTTTCAACTTCTTTTTTCTTATCCTGCTCCCTCTTGGTAGTGCCTGCGGAATTGATTGCATCTTTCCAAACCTTAGCAGCCTCTGCTTTTTCACCAAGGGCATTATGAATATCACCAAGATGATCCAAGATTTCTATATGTTGGCCTTCTTCATCTTTGATGGCTTCTACGAGAAGTTTTTTTGCTTCCACATAATTCTTCTTCTTATAAAGCACCCAGGCAAGACTATCAAGATATGCTGAATTATCCTTATCAAATTCAGGTTTGAGATTCTTGATTTTCTTTCTTAAACCTCGTTCGATATCGATTGCTTTACGAATCAACTTCTCTGCTTCATCTAGATTCAAATCATTGTCAGCCCAAATATAACCAAGATCATTATGATAGGTTGGGTTATCGGGATTTTTTTCAACCAGAGCTTTAAGAATTTCTGCTGCTTTATCTATTTTCTTAAGCTCTACATAAACATTGCTGAGCGTATATTTAATTTCTTCCAGAAACTCTTCTTTCTCTTCCTTCCCTAAACGCTTATCCGAATCAATTTTTACAATAAGATCCTGATAGGATTTCTCTGCATCAGCTATTCTGCCAGCTTCTCTAAGAATTCGAGCTTTAAGCTCGAGATTAAGCCAATTGTCAGGCTGATCTTTATAAAGTTTCTCAACGCGCTCAATTGCTTTGTCAATTTCGCCTAGTCGCGATTGGCAAAGCACCATTCTGCGAAAAACCACTGGTTTTAATCTTAAAATTGGAATAAATGCAGCTTCATCTTCAAGCGTAATATCCAAAAATTCGGAACACAATTTTTCACATTCCTTGTATTTTTTTGTATCAAACAGGATCTGAATCAATGGCCCGTAACCTGCGGCCATTTTTTGACCACTCCCTAAATTCTTAGCATCAACTAGGAATTTGCTGTAAAAATCAGATGCGGCTTCATTTTCCCGTAATTCCTGTGCTACTCTTGCTAGAAACCAATAAGCATTACCATTAAGTTTCTTTGAATCTGCAGGAGTTAATTTTTGGGCACTCTCAATTATTTTTTTTGCATTCTCTTTATTTTTTAGTACTTCGATAATTTTATTTTTTACCGCTTCTTCGCCTGTTACAAAGTTATAAACCATCAAGGTTTTTAAACTTGCATCATCCTGAAATATGGCGTTCGCAGAAATTGGGCCTGCAAGAAGAAGCAGATTGACTAAAATAACAGGTATAAAAAATGAAACTGCACGGTTCAACATCTGAAAGTCCTTTCCTAAAAACGAATTCCTATTCGATTCAAATAGTAACAAACAACCAGCAATTAGCCAATTGTTTATTACTACTGATATCCAACTTTTATCTTTTCATTTAAAGAATATCATGGGCATGCACAATTTGCCCTAGGTTGGGCCCAATTCCCCTGAATATTAGTGTTAGGGCTATAGGATGCACCCTGCACAGGCATACATGGTTGCGTTTGTTGCTGTGGAACACAATAGTTTGCTGGAGGCTGCTGATAATAATTTTGTGGTGGATAGTCACGATCCCGATGATGAGCGCAACCTAATTGTGCTAATGTACATACCGGAACAATAAGTAATATTAAAAATGTTTTCATTAGTTTTATTTCCCCTGATTCGACGCTACGACCTAAAAATCAACTTTACTTTTGCGGGGTATAACAATGAATTAAAAACAAACAAGACCAATTGTACAAGAAGGTAGGATGGGCAAAATTTAACGCCAGAATTCTAGATTTTTGGTAAGGGTATTGTATGGTCAAGTTCATTTTTCATTTTTTTAAACCAGCTCTGGATGAGTAATTTCTGATAAGATTCCCACAATACTTGTTTATTATCTTTTACTTTTTGCTTTATTTTTTCAATCAAAGATTTGGGTAATGGGAGTTTACTTTTAAACTGCTCAACTATTTCTGCATGAACCAAAACCCCTTCACAAATACTATTTATCGCAAACCGCCCATCACTCAGCTTTTGCCAATATAAAAAATTGAGTTTTCCTGAATCTTTCACTTTCTGCAATATTTGGCTAAATCTCTCAAGAGTTTGTATTTTTTGTTTAACCAGACCTGCTAATTCAAACTGTAAGCTACAGGCAAATTCAGACATTTGAATACGAAGAATTTCTAGAACCGGGCCTGTTTCTCCTTTTAAAAATTCTTTTATTTGCCTTACTTTTTCGAAATACGCTGTTCGAGTACAACCACCTGCACAAGGCCCTAAACAATTACCAATTTCATATCGTAAACAACCAAACTGGGGCACCATCTCCAGCAAAATTTTTTGATTAGCAAAATGAATTAGTGTTGTTTCGGCACAATCCCTGAGCCCTAGAGTTTCATTTAAAATATTTATTGCATTACGCAAGGTTTTACCTTGGTTAAATGGGCCGAAAGCTTCCAAATATTTTCCAGGCAGTTTTTTACGAAGTTTGATCGCTGGGGCCTCACTCGAGGTCAACACGAGATAAACCGGCCTTAGCCTATGGGCAACTCCCATTACATTAGCATTGGGAAGGAACAGATTAATGACTTCAATTTCTCTTAAAAAAGCATGGAATTCAGAAAAACAAGTTTGCCAACATATTAAGGCTGCCCGTCTGATAAGCTTTTTTTCTTTCGATTTCTTTTTAAGGAAATAAGATTGCAGCCTTTTTCTCAAATTCTTGGCTTTTCCCACATAAATCAAAATCCCAGATGAATCTACTAACCCATAAATACCGGGTTCCTTAGGAACAAGCACTTTGACCTGATGCTTAAGCCCGCCTGGGCCATTTTTTTTAATTTGGCCAGAAACAGGCTCAGCCCCCTCAGGTAAAACGCTGCTGGGGCCAAACCCTGTAAATTCTTGATATTGAAACAAATCTCGCATACAAAAAAAGCCTGCAATTCTTACCAAGATTACTGATATTTCAATATTCCAACGAAATATCTTGGAAACAACCCCTATAAGGCTAAGATAATTCATTGAATAGAGTTGTTAGTTAATAATACTCGAATCAATAAGTTTTGTTTATTCGATTTACCATTCCGATATAAAAGTAGCGAGTTTTATTATGCCAAAGCGGACAGATCTGAAGAAAATACTTCTCATCGGTTCAGGCCCGATTATCATTGGTCAAGCTTGTGAGTTTGATTACAGCGGGACTCAAGCATGTAAGGCGCTTCGGGAAGAAGGCTATATCGTAATTTTGGTAAATTCCAATCCCGCAACCATTATGACAGACCCGGAGATCGCAGACCGAACCTACATCGAGCCAATAAAATGGGAAATCCTTGAGAAGATAATTGAAAAAGAACGGCCCGACGCAATTCTCCCCACCTTAGGTGGACAAACCGCACTTAATGTTGCCTTAGAGCTTTATAAAAAAGGCATACTGGAAAAATACGGCGTCGAGATGATAGGCGCCAGCCCTGAAGCTATCGAAAAAGCGGAGGATCGTCAAAAGTTTAAGAATGCGATGAAAAAAATCGGTGTTAAAGTTCCACCAAGTGGGGTAGCAAAAAGTTTCGCAGAAGCTCAAGAAATTCGTGAAACGGTTGGGCTTCCAGCGGTTTTACGGCCCAGCTTTACCATGGGTGGCACTGGTGGAGGAATCGCCTACAACAAAGATGAATTTAATGAATTGATTACCAGAGGCCTAGAATTAAGTCCTGTTGGCGAAGTTCTTATTGAACAATCCATTATTGGATGGAAAGAGTACGAACTCGAAGTTATGCGGGATAATGCTGACAATGTGGTTATCATTTGTAGTATTGAAAATTTCGATCCTTGTGGAGTTCACACAGGAGATAGTATCACTGTTGCCCCAGCTCAAACACTTACCGACAAAGAATATCAGCAGATGCGTGATTCTGCATTGGCGATTATTCGAGAAATAGGCGTTGCTACTGGTGGCAGTAATATTCAATATGGGATTAATCCTGCTAATGGTGATATGGTTGCTATCGAAATGAACCCACGGGTTTCAAGATCATCCGCACTGGCATCGAAGGCCACTGGTTTTCCGATTGCCAAAATTGCTGCAAAACTAGCAGTAGGTTTCAGGCTTGATGAACTTCGAAATGATATTACCCGGGAAACTCCAGCGTGTTTTGAACCCACAATAGATTATGTTGTCACCAAAATTCCACGATGGGCCTTTGAAAAATTCCCTGATGCCAACACCACTCTTACCACGC
>Ga0208856_1000015_pt1 | contig 81088 bp, 53 predicted proteins | sample LakMenEpi13Jul12_FD_150690 | JGI IMG/M metagenome (GOLD analysis project Ga0208856, IMG submission 150690) | Freshwater microbial communities from Lake Mendota, WI - 13JUL2012 deep hole epilimnion (SPAdes) | ecosystem: Environmental > Aquatic > Freshwater > Lentic | place: Lake Mendota, Madison...
TTTAAAATCAGTGTGGCCCAACCCAGCAGGTTTTCTGTTGGAATCTGCAAGGTGCACATGCCCGACCATTGCCCCACATTTTCTGAGCGAGTCAGCAATGTTTGCTTCTTCAATGTTCATGTGAAACAAATCACATAAAAGCTTAAGAGAACCACTTTGCCCCACCTTGGATACTAATGTCATTCCTTCTTCAACCGTGCGAATTAGGTTGGATTCATAACGGTTGAGGGGTTCAAAAAGTAAGATGGTTCCCGCACTTTTTGCTTTTTGCGAAAGGTATACCAATGCTTCTTCTAAATAGGCGTGGGCCTGAACCTGATCTACTGATTCGCAATGCCTGCCTTGAAGCGAACCAATGATTGCTGGTGCGCCATGGGGCGCGCCTGCTTCTATCATGCGTGCAATAAAATCTTTGGCGCTGTTGCGGATTTTTTCATCTGGAGAAGTTAAAGTCCATTTATGGAGAACCCATCCGCCTCCGGTTCCTAATGCTGCAATTTTCAATCCATGATCGGTAGCAATTTTCGCAGCTTCAGATTTAGCCAAGGCTTCTGGCCCTGGTGCGAATATTTCGATGCCTGTAAATCCAAGAGCTTTGGCTTCTTTGCAAGCTTCTTGAACATCTGCCCAATAAACAAATGGCCCGCCTCGCGCTTCATTTACAAGGCTTATGGTTACGCTTGATTTCATCACTTTTAATAATCCTTAAATTGGGCTACAAGTAAAGGTACGATTTATGCTAAGTTTTTAACACGATGATGCGGTTTAGAGTACTCGATTGAAAGAAAGAAATCATGGCTAATTTAAAGTTTGCAACAACTGTTCTATTTAGCGCAACACTGTTTTTAAATTCGGTAGCTTTTGCGCAACAAGATGTACAGGAAATCATCAAGAAAGCTGTTGAAGCCCATGGGGGAAAAGAAGCGCTTACCAAGGCCCAGCAATATAAGCGCACCAGTTCAGGCACCATCTTTTTTGGCCAATCTCAAAACTTTACCGATCAATTGATTGTTGCTTTGCCCGGGAAAATCAAACTAGATATAAAGCTTGATACCAAGGAAAATCTCCTTATGTGCCTGGAAGGCGATACTGGTTGGAGCATTGCAAGTGGATTTCCTATCGATCTATCGAAGGAAAAAATCGTGGAACTCAAAGAAGAATCTTACTTCCTTCAAGTGACTAATCTTGTATCTCTTTTGGAACCCAGTTCGAAGCTGACCTCGCTGGGGGAATCTAAACTTATGAATAAACCGGTATTAGGAGTTAAGGTTTCTCTTACAGGTGGCTCCGAAGTTTCGTTGTATTTCGACAAGGAAACCAATCTTCTAACCAAAGCAGAACGAAAAGGAAAGCAATCAGGGGTGGAGATACTCAAGGGGGTTCAATATTCAGACTATCAAACTTTTGGGGCCATCAAGTTTGCAACAAAAGAAACGCACTTTCTCGGGGGCAATAAGTTCGTGGAGAATAAAAACATCACCTATACCATCCTAGAGAAGGTTGATGCTTCCGTTTTCAAAAAGCCAGGGAAGTAGTTTATCTGTTGGGCGAAAGAATAAGGGGGTTTGCACTAGGAGGGTTATCTTTCAACCCACTACCAGGCCTGACCACTCCACCCAGGCCGATTGATTCTGGATGCCTTGCAATCTTATCTGTGAAAATTTCAACATCCTTTAAAACGCGTTCAATCTTTGGTGTCATGCGGGTCACTGCGCCGATAGCGTTATCAAGATTGTTGTAAATCCCTGGGTCAGTTAAAAACCTTTTGATTGTGCCATCTGCTTGGCCAATAACTCTTACAAGTTCTCTTATATCTGAAATAGTGAAAACGCTTTTCTCGAGAATTTCATCAAGATTCTTTGCAAGCGATTCGCTTCTATTTGAAAATGGCTTGATCAATACTGATATATCATTGATCATTTCTTCAACTACAGAGAATTGATCATTGACCTTTTTAACCAGAGACTTCAATTCCTTCATCATCTCGTCGGTATTCTTGGCAAGTTGATCAATATCTTCGGTACCTTTGCGTACATTCTTAAGAATTGCACTTACTTGTTTTTGATTCTCATCATTTAAGAGGTTTCCTAGTTTGTTTAAATCATCTGCAGCTACTTCAATAATTTTCACGACTTTGTCTTGGTTCGCTTGAATCAACAAGTCGATACGCTCGCCAATGCGGTTATACTGCCTAGCAACAGCACTATACTCATCCAGAGTTTTTTTGACTTCGGGAACCACATCTTGAATTTTCTTTGCAGTGTTAGTGAATTCCTTTAGGGCTTCCTCGACTTTTGGGGCGATTTTTTCGAGCTTTTGAATGGATTTGCTCATCTCATTAAGTGTTTCTTGCGTACTAGGAACGATATCGGAAGCCCGGTTTAAAAGGCTTGCAACATTCGCAGCTCGAACCCCTTCAATCGTTGTTCCAAGTGCGACTTCCTCGCGATTAGGATCTATCAAGTCATCATCTTTGGGAATTAAATCGATGCTGCTATCGTTCCCCAAAAGCCCTGTAACCAAAGTAGGTTGTTCATATTTACGGATTTTGTACGATCGTTCGATGGTGAGATTAACAATAACTTGGCCGTTTTTATCATCGAGTGTGATGTGCGAAACTTGCCCAATGCGGACCCCGGATCTTCTTACGGGCGCCCCTGCAGAAATCCCGGGCGCATCATTGAAACTAACCTGATATTGATTTACCGATTTAAATAAGCCAGGGATACTACCAAACATAATTACGAGGGTTCCCAGCAAAAGGAATCCCCCCAGTACCAAAAGCCCAATCTGTACTTTCATTGTCTGGTTGCTCATGATGGCTCATCCCTATGCTCATGGTTTTCAGATTCTAGCGTGCGTTCCTTGGCTTCGCCATGAATGAACTGTTGCACGCGGCGATCAGGGGTCTTAAACAGTTCATCTGTCGTACCATCAAAAATCAATTGTGGTTCATTAGGTTTTAACCTGGAGAGTGGGTAAAACATGATGACCCGGTCTGCAACCTTGTGGACGGTACGCATTTCATGTGTAACCACAATACTAGTAACAGGCATATTTTTGCGTGTTTGCAGAATCAGATCATTGATAACATCGGTCATGATGGGATCTAGCCCTGTAGTAGGCTCATCATAAAGCATGACTTCTGGTTTAAGGATAAGAGCCCTTGCTAAGCCAATTCTTTTTTTCATACCGCCTGAAAGTTCTGCAGGTTTTTTTCCTAGAACACTTTCCTTCATACCAACTTCTTTGACCCGCATCAGCACGAGCTTTTCGATTTCCTTTTCATCACATTTGGAATGAGCCCTTAAACCAAAAGCGACATTATCAAAGACAGTAAGGCTGTCGAAAAGGGCAGCTCCTTGAAATAAAAACCCGAATCGAAGCCGTTGTTCATTTGTTCGTTTTTCATCAAGGGTACACCAATCCTGGCCGTCAAAAAGAACTTTTCCGGTTGAAGCCTGAAGCAGTGAAATCAAAAGTTTAAGGAGCACTGTTTTGCCACAACCGCTTTCCCCAATCACCACAAGAGTCTGTCCTTTGGGAATATTAAAGTTGATGTTTCGTAGAATATCCACGCCATTAAATGCCATGCCTACATTTTGCAAGGAGAGGAAATTCGGATTAGAGGAGGAAGAATCCATTCGTAGCATGATCCTTATTTGGGTCCAAAGGTTTTAATGGAATTATCAGGCCAAATGGCTTGATGTAAGTTATTGAAGAAAAGCGCCAAGAAAAAGTCGAGCACCAATATCGACATAAACGACCAGACGAATGCCGATGTTGCAGCCTTGCCCACGCCTTCAGCACCTGCTCGCGAATTCATGCCACGATGGCAAGAAATAAGAGAGATTGCAGCCCCGAAGAAAATAGGTTTGATCAAGCCAACCGAGAGATCCCAAATTTGAATGTGCCCGCGCGAGTTTTGCCAGTAGTGATAGGGGTCTACCTTGAATATTTCAGTGCAGACCATGCTGCCACCAAATACCCCCATGAAATTTGCCAACACCGTTAATATGGGAATTAATAATACACACGCAAGGACTCTGGGCAAAACCAGATAATGCAATGGATTAACGCCCAGGCAAATCAAAGCATCCACTTGTTCAGTAACTCGCATGGTAGCTAACTCCGCAGCCATCGAGCTGCCAATTCTTCCTGCAAGCATCGTTGCAGCAAGCACCGGGCCAAGTTCTTTGATCACGGAAACATTAATGATCTGTCCGATTTGGGTAGCCATGCCTAATGCTTGAAACTGGGAATAAACTTGAATTGCCATCACCATACCAATGAACATACCGGTAATAGCAACCACGGGAACGCTTTGCACACCAACTCTGAAGCAAATGGGAATCATGGTACCGGCTGAGGGCATTTTAATAATCGTTGCAAGGGAAAGGGCAGAAAAGGTAGTAAAATCTCCCAAGGCAGCAAAGGCCTGTGAGACTTTATTTAGAGCGGATTTAAATTCTTTTCTTAAAGCTTCAGACATCCTGCCTCCCAAAAGCCCCGGCAATCCATGCCGAAATACTATCGTATCTAGAAGATCGGCACAGTCAGGCCTTGTATAAGCGCAGAAAAAGAGGGAGAGGAAAAAGGAGGACGAAGAAGGTGAAGGTTGTAGGGGTTATACTGGTTATTCTGGGTTGTTAGAAAAAGGGGGTGTATTGCCAGCGCCAAACTGGACCCAGATTTTTCGTTGTGGATCCCAGGCCAATCCGGAGAAGTTAGCAGGGTTGGAGGATCCGGAGGGAGTGGAAGTAAAGTTTCCATCGAAGTTGCGCTTATTCTTTAACATCATCAGTTCTTGCCTGCCTGCAATAAAGACAAAGAATGCGAGTAAAATGAGTATGTAGTTCGAGGAAAAGAGCCCAAGCAAGACGAGAAAGATGGCGCCCAAATTGCCTAGGGTTACAGAAATTACCGTAGCATTGGAAAAGCCTACTGCAAGGTTAAGTAAAGCCCTGAGCACACGCCCGCCATCCATGGGGAAAATGGGGAGTAGATTAAAAATTAAGAGTCCCAGGTTAGAAAACATGAGCATTTTCAAGTAATGATTTAAGCTGCCTGAAAGAGAGTTAGGGAGAGTAAGATTTTCGAAATCAAAAGGAGCTGCAGAAAAATTAAAGCAGATAGGTAATAGTAGAAGAAAGATTAGCAAATTAACCGCAGGCCCTGCGAGAGAGATTACCAGTTCTTCAAAAGGATCTTCGCTCATTCTTTCAAGGCGTGCGACTCCTCCCATGGGATAAATAGTTATATCTCGGGTTTGGATTCCAAAAATTCGGGCAGCAAAAGCATGTCCAAATTCATGAAGGATGACACAGAAAAAAACCGCAAAAAGTAACAGAACTTCTAAAATACTATGAAATAAAGATACCTCTTTAAGATTCGAAAAGAGATAAAAAATAGGTAACAACCAAAAGGCTGGATGGATGTAAACACTTATGCCAAATGGGGATCCGAGTTTGATAGTTGTAAACATAATATTATTATTGCAAAACTAGAGGGTACAGGCGGAATAATTTTTAAAAAAACCATCAGAAATATAGATTTTATGTGAACTTTTTCCCCTCTCAGACTAATAAGATTATGTGTAAGCAAAGATGCAAAACTTGTGCAGGTCCGGAACCCTGCCGAGTTCTATTTCTGGTAAATCACCTTAATAAGGTGGCTATCAGGGATACATCAATAGCTTAAAGCTTAACCTCTAGGAGGCGGTACCCAAAAGGGAAGTTCTGGCCGTTCTCTCTTCCTTTTACATTAGGGAGGGCCTAGTCATGAAGCGCAATCCAGGAAAAAAACGGAAGCAGCAGCTAATTCAAGTTTGGTCTTTTGATCAAACTATAAAAGCTCTGCCTTACCTTCTTGAAGTTATACGCTCGTTGCGAGAAAACTACTTGGCAATGCAGTTTGCCAACCACCGTTTAACCAAGATTGGTCAGCGCCTAGGGCGACCAGATCGATCTATCTTCATAGCAAAGCAAGAAGCTCAGATGGATTCTGAAACTGCGAGCTCAAAATACAATCAGGATGTTGCAGAGCTCGAGAGCATGGGCATGTTTGTGGCTTCGCCGGGAAATGGAGTGGTTGCAATCCCTTTCATCGAGGAGGAACAATTAGCTTGGTTTATCTTGGAACTTTATCATGAAGATCATGTGGTAGGATGGCGCTATCAATCCGATCCACTAGATACCCGCAGGGCCATATTGCCAAAGCATAAAGGCACTACTTGACTCTGCCTAAGATACAAACAAAAAGCCTTTGCAGGGTAATCCATGCAGAGGCTTTTTTTGGTATTTTGGGAGGTTAATGTAACAAGTCGCCTAGGAAGACTCCAGCTATGGAAAAGTAAATAACGATTCCTGTAACATCCACAAAAGTTGCAACGAAAGGGCTTGATGCAATGCCCGGATCAACGCCAAAGCGGTCAAATACAAGTGGGAGCATGGACCCAACCACGGTGCCCCACAAGCAAATTCCTGCCACAGAAAAACCAATCACTGCTGCAAGTTTCCAGCGATCAACGGAAGGCGTGATCAACGAGCAACCCTTGGGGAATTCGTAAACAAGCTGCCCATCTTGGAGGGAGGGCTCCTTTAATTTTGAAGCGTCAGGCAGGCGGATTTTTTCGGATTTCGGGCTATGAATTACCTGTTCCGTATCTGGGATGATCTCATAGACGCCATCTTGATTGGGAACCAGAGGGGTACTTTGTGCAACCTTTACCTTGAAGGATTCATGCCTAGGGTGAGAACTTCCTCGGATATGGTCGGGGGTTAGTGCGGCCCTGATGAAACCAATGCCCCCAAGGGTTAGGCCCAATGCTAGGCCCATTAGAAGTTCATGTTTGAAAATGCGAAACCAGTTTTTACGGTTCACTTCATTAAGCGCCATGGCTCGGGTGATCAATGTCGCTGCTTGCGAGCCAGAGTTTCCTCCTGTGGAAATGCAAAGAGGAACAAATAAACTCAACACCACCACTTGGGCAATGGCATCTTCAAAATAAGCCAAAGCTGTAAAGGTGAATAATTCTGCAAGAAACAAGCATGAAAGCCAGACAGATCTTTTTTTCCAAACAAGAGTGAAGCTCGCATCCAAGTAGCTATCTTTCATGGGTTCCATACCACCCATGCGATGCACATCTTCAGTTGCAGCAGAAACCACTGCATCCATTGCATCATCATGCGTCACAATACCTACAAGCTTGGCATCCTTGTCGACGACGGGGATGGCAAGAAGGTCATAGCGCGCCATTGATTGGGCAACCCTGTCTTTGGAATCGGTTACTTTAACAGTAACGATCTGGGTTTCCATGATATCAGCAAGAATATCTTTTCTTGGGGAGAGGATTAGGGTTCTTAAAGAAACCACACCTTGCAGCCTGCGATTTTCATCAACGAGATAAACATAATAAATCGTCTCGCGATCAGGGGCCTGCAATCTTAAGCGCTCAAGAGCGTCTTCCACAGTAATGTTGGCGGGAAGCCAAGCATAATCTGTGGTCATAATAGCGCCTGCGGTATCCTCGGGGAAATTTACTAGAGAAGCAATATCCCTGCGTTCTGCATCATCAATCAGCCTTAAAATTGCCTCGGTTACGGTGGGATCTAAGTGCCTAAGAAGAGCAGCGCGATCATCATGCGACATGCGTTCGATAAGTTTTGCCATATGAGGCCTGCCCACACCCTTCACCAGTCGAACTTGTTCTTCGGTGGGCAGGTAGGAAAAGATCTCGGCTTGATTGTCGATCGGTGTTTCTTGAAGGAAGCGCCAAGTATCTTCAACCTTGAAGTTTCCATCTAAAGCCTCTGCAATCGTAGCAGGGTGCAAAGCTTCTGAAAATTCCCGCATGGTTTCGGGATCATTGCTTCTGATGCAATGCTCGATTTCAGGAGTAAAAAGGGGGTGAGGCATATTCTATTCCCGTTTATTATGGCGACCTTTTCAGGCGAAGGTATTTATAATTATGTTATCAATCAATCTGGTATTACCCAACTTTAATGCAACGGCAATTAAAACTATACCGTTCATTTTTTCTAGAACTTCCAGCGAGTCGGCATTCACTATTTCTACATAATCGACCACGCCATTTGGTATGGCTTCAAGTCGTTTTAACAAATCCATGCGATATTGTGCACTTGATTCATGTTTTTTTAAAGCTACTTCTTCCTTTAATAAACACAAACCTTTGTAGATTAAAGGTGCAACCGATCTTTGTTCGTTTGAAAGATAGCGGTTGCGCGAACTCATCGCTAATCCATCGGGTTCCCTTAGTGTTGGGCAAATTACCACTTCGATGGGTAAATCAAGATCACGAGCCATCCTTTTGATCACCAATGCCTGCTGTGCATCTTTTTGGCCCAGATAGGCAGCATCGGGTTGTACCTGGCCGAATAATTTCATTACCACCGTGGTAACACCTTTAAAATGGCCCGGTCTACTTTTGCCACACAAGTTGTTAGTAAGCCCATTCACCTCTACAACCGTTGCAAAACCTGTGGGATACATTTCTTCGACAGAAGGATTAAAGACAAGATTCACCCCGGCATCGGAGCATAGTTTGAGGTCATCCTGCAAAGGCCTTGGATAGCGGTGAAAATCTTCGTTAGGGCCGAATTGCATCGGGTTTACAAAGATTGAAACCACAATAAAATCGCAGTGTTTCCGAGCTTCGTGGACCAAGCTGATATGCCCTTCATGCAGGGCCCCCATGGTAGGAACAAATCCAATTTTGCTACCCGATTTCTTGGCGCAAGACACGAGCGTTCTTAATTGTTCAATCGTAGTTGCAGTTTGCATCTCAGCCATTCATTTTCTCCAGAACCAACCTGAGGTAGGATTTGGGTTGTACTTGTTTCAGTCCCAATTCATCTGAGAGTTTTTGCACTATTGCAATCGCTCGCGCAGAGTCTTGTTCTTCTGCTACTATTTCAACTTCCACATGTAGCCCGAGGGTTTCCACTTCATCAAAGCTGAATGCGATGTCAAAGCCCTCAATGTTTAAACTATAGGTTCTTCTTCTTTTGCTTACCCTTGCAACAAACTTGTAGCCCAAAGCTAGAAATACTTTAAGGTGATCCTGAAACCCGATATCTCCCGCAGGGATGGGCACTTCGATTTCTTCACGCATTTTCACTTTGGAATCTAGCTTTGGCCCCTTATAGGTAAGAAAGTTCGAATCACCTATTCTTCGTATTCGAAACGCTTCGCCAGTCTTTGCAAAATCTCGATCGGGAGCATTTAGATAATGATCCACTTCGTACTCTTCTTTTGCCAATTGCACATTTCTTGAGGCCAATTTTTTCTCAAGTTCTTGAAACGATGCAACTTCAAACTTTTGTTCAATTTCAAGCATGGGTTTATTTTCCTTCTTGTTGAGTTATTTCACTCTTTCCTTTGTACAATAAAAGAGTATTTTTATGCAACCGGGTAACTCATAAGGGGTCCTAGTTATGTCGAAACTTCACAAGGTGTGTAAAGTCAGCGAACTTCCCGAAGGCCAGGTTCATACCATCGAAGTTGAAGAAAAGGTTGTTGGAGTTTATCATCAGCAAGGAAAATACTTTGCAATCGATGATTTTTGCCCACACATGGGCGCTTCCCTTAGTGGTGGCCATGTAGAAGATGGTACGGTTACCTGCCCTTGGCATGCTTGGCGTTTCCGCTTATGCGATGGTGCTTGGGCCGATAACCCAAGATTAAAAGTTGGTTGCTACAATGTGTCTGTGGTGGAGGATGAGATTTTTCTAGAGACCCCCGCAAACAATCAGCCTAAAAAGTAAGCAATTAGTTGGAAGCAGCCTTAGATAATTGTCTATAGTGTAGAAAAGGAGATAATCATGACTGTAAAAATCGCTTGGCAGTACCATCGCAAAGGGTGAACAACCTGCAAAAAAGCTCAGGAGTTTCTTGAGCCAATCAGCCATACCATTACTGAAACTATTGATGCTTCTAAAACCAAAATAGGTTTGAAAGAAGCATTGGCCATCACCCAAAAAGCCAGCACAATCATAGCTGCTAAGGGCAGTAAAATTACTACTCTGGATTTGAAAAAAGATAAGCCAAGCAATGAAGATATTGCTGCTCTAATCATGGGCCCAACAGGCAACCTTCGAGCCCCTACCCTTTTGGTAGGTAGCACCCTTTACATTGGGTTTAATGAAGAAGCGTACAAGAAGATGGGTTCTTAGGTCGCAATTTTGGTCATTTCGAAAAGGTTGGTAGCTTGCGGCCCTAGGAATCCTTCGTAGCGCAATAGTTTTCCGGTTCCTAAATCCTTGAATGTATCCCGTTGCGCCAACTCGAAGTAAGCGTATGTCCAAGGCATGGTGGTTAACTTGCCGTTTTCTAACACCGGCACATCGATTACGACCGCTTCGGTTGCTGTCTGCCTAAGCTTGCTACCCCTTGCACCTTCTATTTCTTTTTTCATGGGCACGCCCGAATCCAGCAAGGCCTTAGACGTTTTTTCGATGTCATCCAATGCAGGCACTTTATGCGAGTTGATCAGCGAGGTAAAGTGGTTCACATTGTAGCCATGTACTAAAACCCAGGCAGCATACTGGGAATCCAGGTTAAGTTCTAGTAGGTCGGATTTTTCGGGTAGATGCCATGGAAGTTCGAGGAAGAATTCAACCGCCTCATCCAGAAGCGATTCTCTTGAGGATTCTGATTTTGTTTCAAGGTGATGAAGGTCTGCGAGGAAAGATTCAGGAAGATTGGTGCGGTGCGTTTTAAGTGTGCCATGAATGATGTGCTTGGACGAGGGTTTCAATTCCCACGTACGCAATTCGGAGATGAAAACTTTGGGGAAGTTGGGTTGTGGGTGTTGGAAATAAATAGCGTTTAGGTGTTTGTCTTCAAAGTTGTAACAATCAGCAGCACGATAGCCCAAAGCTTCAAAAATGCGCGAGATGGAAGAGATGCCAGCTAGGGGGTTTTGGCTGCAGAATGTTCGTAGGGCAATATGATCGTTAAAGAACGATGCGCCAGATTCTTGAATTAATGTTTCGTAGTTATTCACATAGCTGACCCGGGATCGAAATTTTTCCCACAACCTATCGAACAGGTTTAAAACAAATCGTTCTGATGCATTTTTAGAATTCAAAGCATGGTGTGGGCCAAGGTTGGTGGTATGCATGTAATGCTCCTGAAATCTTAGGAACTGATCAAGTCGTTGTGGTGCTCTAATTTATTTTATACCTTTGAAGGCTCAAAAGGTGCAATGAAGTATAGAATTAATCAGACAAATTAGTGCTTGATGTAAGTCCCCTAAGGAGACCCCTGCCATGACTTACCAAGAGTTGATTCAAATTCCGATGATAAAAACCATGCTTCCAGGGCCTATTGCAAGCCGGATTATTGCGCAGGATGAGGAATACACCTCGCCTTCGTACACAAGATTTTATCCGCTTGTAGTTAGGCGCGGAAAAGGCGCAATCATAGAAGATGTGGATGGGAACTTGTTCCTTGATTTCACCTCTGGAATTGCAGTTTGTTCTACGGGCCATTGTCATCCACGAATTGTGGATGCTATAAAAAAGCAATCAGAACTTCTTTTACATATGTCGGGGACAGATTTTTATTATGCCCCCCAGGCAGATCTTGCGAAAAAGCTCGCTCTGTTGGCTCCCGGAACTTCCCCGAAAAAAGTATTCTTCGCAAACTCAGGAACCGAAAGCGTCGAAGCAGCTTTTAAACTTGCTCGCTATCACACCAAACGAAAACAAATCATTTCGTTCTTTGGTGGATTCCATGGCAGAACCATGGGCTCGCTTTCGCTGACAGCTAGCAAGACCATTCAACGGAAAGGATTCGATCCCCTGATACCCGGTGTAAGCCATGCACCGTTTGGGAATTGCTACCGGTGCCCGGTGAACAAGACCTTTGGAACTTGCGGAATTGCTTGTGTTGAGAGCATTGAAAAACAATTATTCAGGCACACGGTGTCGCCTGATGAGGTAGCAGCATTTATTGTGGAACCCATACAGGGTGAGGGTGGTTATGTGGTGCCTCCGTTGGAGTTTCATCGCGATTTAAAGGCACTTGCAGAGAAACATGGCATACTTTACATCGCTGATGAGGTGCAATCTGGGATGGGTCGCACGGGAAAAATGTTTGCCATAGAGCATTATGGGATCGAGCCAGACATCATCTGCTTGGCGAAGGGGATAGCCTCGGGCTTGCCTTTGGGCGCGATGATTGCAAAAGCTGAAATCATGGATTGGCCCAAAGGTTCGCATGCAAGTACTTTTGGAGGCAACCCCGTGGCATGCGTTGCTGCGTTGGAAACTATTGCGTTATTGGAAGAGGGGTTAATGGATAACGCTCAACATGTGGGAGAATTCTTATTTGAATTATTGCTTGCCCTTAAAGATAAACATGCGTTGATAGGAGATGTAAGGGGCAAAGGCTTGATGCTTGCTATTGATCTGGTCAAGAATCGTGAAAGCAAAGAACCAGCAGGCGTTGAAAGAGATGCGATCGTTCAGGCCTGCTTTAAAAAAGGTTTGTTGTTATTGGGATGCGGGTTGAGTGGCATTCGCTTCTGTCCGCCTTTGATAATCAAAGATCATGAAGCAGCTACTGCGGTTAGAATTCTCGATGAAGTTTTGTCTGAGTTAAAAGGATAGATTAATGATCACAGAGCTGCTGGAAAAATTTGGTATTCATCACACTCATAGTGGTGTTTATGCAGGAGATTGGATCACCAAGCCTGAAGGTATGGAATTTGATTCCATAAATCCTTCAGATGGAAAATGTATTGCAACTATTATGAGTGGTACGAAAAATAATTATGAACAAGTGATTGCAATGGCAGAGGAAGGGTTTAAGAAATGGCGTGGAGTTCCTGCGCCAAAGAGAGGGGAGATCATTAGGCAGATTGGAATAGCTCTGCGAAAAAACAAAAAAGATCTAGGTTTACTTATCACTTTAGAAACAGGAAAAATCCTTAGCGAGGGTCAGGGCGAAGTTCAGGAAATGATCGATATGTGCGACTTTGCAACCGGCCTTTCCAGACAACTGCATGGACTTACCATTGCAAGTGAAAGAAAGGACCACAGGCTCTTTGAACAATGGCATCCCTTGGGCGTTGTTGGAATTATTAGCGCATTTAATTTCCCCGCTGCTGTATGGGCTTGGAATGCAATTCTTGCAGCAATATGTGGCGATACATCTGTTTGGAAACCATCGAATCATACACCAATTACTTCCATCGCTGTTATTAACATTGTTGCATCAGTCATGAAATCAAACGGTTATGGGGATGTTTTTTCGTTGTGCATAAGCGAGGGGCATCTTGCAGCAGAATGGATTGCGGACGATAAAAGAATCCCGCTGGTGAGCGCAACAGGAAGTTGTGAGATGGGTAAGGCTATTGGTGTAAAAGTGTGCCAGCGGTTGGGGCGAAGCTTGCTAGAGTTGGGCGGGAACAATGCTGCAATTATTTCCCCTAGTGCGAAATTGGATCTTGCACTTAGGGGCGTTGTGTTCGCTGCGGTGGGTACTGCAGGGCAGAGGTGCACTACGCTACGAAGGCTGTTTGTGCATGATTCCATCGAAAACATGTTTATGGAAAAGCTATGTAATGCCTATGGTAATGTGACAATTGGGAACCCATGGGAAGAAGGTGTTTTGATGGGTCCGCTGATTTCGGCAGATGCAGTTGAAAAAATGATGCATGCCATTGAAGAAGCGAAGAAGCAGGGCGGGAAAGTCTTGGCGGGAGGCAACAGGATTTCTGGAATTGGAAATTTTGTTGAACCGACGATCATACTGGCCAACCCTGAAATGCCAATCATCCAGCAGGAAACCTTTGCTCCAATTCTTTATGTGATGCCATACCATCATCTGGGTGATGCCATCCAGTTTAACAATGAAGTACCACATGGGCTATCCTCTGCAATTTTCACGGATAGTGTGGGTGAGGCTGAGCAGTTCTTAAGTTATCGGGGCAGTGATTGCGGAATTGCGAATGTTAATATAGGAACCTCTGGTGCAGAAATTGGGGGCGCCTTTGGGGGTGAGAAAGAAACAGGCGGTGGCAGAGAGTCTGGCAGTGATTGCTGGAAAGCTTATATGCGCAGGCAGACTTGCACCATTAATGGAGGCGACCAACTTCCCTTAGCACAGGGGGTTCACTTTGATTTATAAAATCTTCGAGAGCCAGAGCTGCACCTTTCCTGCTAAATAAGGCACGTCTTCTACTCATTTCTTTTTAAACTCTTTGCAAATAATTTGGGATTTAGGAACTTCCATAGGATTGCAAAACTGCTATAGTTACGTACGAGTTCTGTAGGGGAAACTTTAGTTTCTTTTAAGAAAACAAGAAAAGTTTTCCTAAAAGAAGTTAAAAAGAGGCCCCCTATTCCTCCAAGGCTTCCTATACTTCTAAAAATTTGGAAATGTTCGTCTGTATTTTGTGAATATTATAAGGTATGGTCCCGCCCCATCAAGGTGCAGGAAGCTCCTTGTTAAATGGCACATAAAGCCAAGAGCTAGTGAACGGAAGGGAATCTGTATGGTTGTTGGAAACAAATGGCAAATCGCTTCTGCAATGCTCGGTATTTTATTCATCAATGGTTGCGGCCAGATGATGGCACAGCGCAATGGCACAGGCAGCAATGTTGCAATGCAACGGCCTGCAATGCGCATGAGAGCAGTGAGTGCAGAACCTGGCCCTGAATTACGCATCCCTGCAGCATCCAATCAAAACAAAGGGGCACCTGCTCCAGCCGAGGTTGCTTTAGTTCCCCTTCCTCCGATTCCTAAGTATAATCAAAATTCTGCAGATGTGGTGCGAACCAGTAATGCTGTGGCTAATACTAATAGCTCCAATAACATTCCTGAAAACCCCACTATAAACAACACTAATCAGGTTGCAGTTGGCTCTTCTAATATTGCGAAGGCTAATAACCTGGTATCACCTTTTGGTGTTTTGGGCGTATCTGAAAACAATAACACCACCCCAAAACCAACCGAGATGTCTGCGGATCCAACTCGCAATCTTTACCATAAAACCATGGCTAGGCTTGCAACTTTGGACTCTTATGTTGTGAGACTGGTGCGTAAGGAAGTAATCAATAACAAGAAGAAGCCACAAGAAACTTTGCTGCTTAAGTATCGTAAAGCGCCTTTAAGTATTTATTTTAAATGGCTCGATAGCGAAGGAATTGGCCGAGAAGTTGTTTATGTTGAAGGGATGTACGAAAATAAAATTCATACACTTTTGGCCGGTGGGGATGTGCCTTTCATGCCCGCAGGAAAACGGATGGCATTTGCACCCGATAGCATTTTGGTAAGGAGTGCCAGCAGGCATAATATTAAAGATGCAGGGTTTGTGCCTTTAGTTGAAGGTTTGGGTCGTGCAATCATTGGCCAATCCAAAGGCGATATGCGATTTGGTACGGTCAAATACACAGCAGCGAACAAAAGACCAGAGTTTGGCTTTCCTGTCGAATCTTTAGAACACTTCATCCCAGTTGGTGTTGAAAATGAATTGCCCAAGGGTGGTCGAAGGGTTGTTTGTTTTGATCCTCAATCTTCCCTGCCTATGCTGATCATTACTTTTGATGAAAACAACCAGGAAGTTGAATATTACAAATACGATCGCTTCCAGTTCCCGACCCGTTTGGATGAAAATGATTTTAATCCAGATTTCTTGTGGTCGAAGCCTAAATTGGCAAGTGGTTCGAAACTTTAAGCATTCGAATCCTTCTATTGCTCAAAAGGCGCTCTCTCGGGCGCCTTTTTTGTTGCCCCTTTGTTAAGCATTTTTACTGCCAATCTGACATAAACTACCACCGTTGGCAGACTTATGATCACTCTAAACATAACCATCTAAATTGGGCTATCCTTTTGCAATATATAGAGTTATGATTTATCTGTGAAGTTCCTCTGGTATGCGGTACATAATTTGCACATAATGACTGCTAGAAACTTGGGTTTCTGGCTTGCCGTCTTTATTCAGACGGGGTCTTACAATTTTCTTTTCTTATGAGGTCAGTGGCATGCTTGCCACCAACCAGAATTATTCGATCTTGATTGCAGACGATGATACTCCGGCCCGAGAGGCACTGAGAGACATCGTCGAGCAAGAAGGATATCGCACGATTCTAGCTTCTTCAGGCGTAGAAGCGGTTGATCTCATTCAAGAAGTTCAAGTTCATTTAGTCCTGCTGGATATGCATATGCCGAACCTTACTGGTTTGGAAACTCTGCATCTTGTTCGTCAGATTCATACAATGTTACCAGCGATCCTTGTTACCGGTGATCCAACAGAAACCGTGATGAGGCAGGCTCATCAAGCATCGGTCTACAGTGTCATACCCAAGCCTGTAAATCGTGGCATGGTGTTATATACAGTAATGAAGGCATTGACCCGGTTTTATGGCCGGTTAAAAAGTGGTGACTGATCCTTCTTTTTTGTTCCCTTTTTTGTTGTTGGTATTTTGAGGAGTGTTGTTGCAATGGCTTTGAAACCCCTGAATGATAAAATTGTTGTTAAACGACTTGAAGCAGAAGATAAATCTTCTGGTGGCATTCTTCTTCCTGATAGTGCCCGGGAAAAACCCAGACAAGGCAAAGTCCTTTCCGTAGGTGAAGGTACTGTTTTGGATAACGGCAAGCGTGCCCCTTTCCAAATCAAGGAAGGCGATCGCGTTCTCTTTACCTCTTATGCAGGCAGTGAAGTTACTGTTGATGGTAATGAATACCTCATCATGACCGAAGATGATATTCTTGCAATCGTAGGCTAAGAATGCAGGCCAAATTATTCTGGGCACGAACTGTTTATCACAGTCCGTGCCCTTTTTTATTTCACTTTCTTTACTTTCGTTTACAATAATATTGTCAGTGATATTAAGCGGTCACGCCTTAAAGGGGTTCAATCATGAAATCGAAGTATTTTGGCCTAGTTTTGATCGGTGGAATACTTTTCTTAAGCATTGCAAATGCACAGCCTACCCCAGCAGATTCTTGGAATTCTTCTGTGGATAAAGCGATTTCCTACCTCAGGAAGAACCAAGCCGAAGATGGTTCCTGGAGCTCTAAAGCTAGCCCAGGGATTACAGGTATTATTATTACCGGCCTTCTAAAAACGGGCAAACTTCCCTCTGATGATCCTATGATTGCCAAAGGCCTTAACTATATCGAAGGGCTTATCAATACAAAATCCGGACACATTGCGGGCCTCGACCCACGCGTTCAACTTCAAAATTATGTCACCTCGGTTAATGTGATGGCGCTTAGTGCCGCTAATAAAGATTCCTACAAAGCTGTGGTTGGCAATGCTGCTAAGTTTTTGAAGCAACTTCAGTGGGATGAATCGGAAGGTAAAAACCCAAAAGATGATTATTACGGTGGCGCAGGATACGATAGTAAATCCCGCCCAGATCTTTCCAATACTGCTTTTTACCTTGATGCCTTGGTTGCAGCGGGCGTTGCTAAAGATGACCCTGCATTCAAAAAAGCAATGATCTTTGTAAGTAGGTGTCAAAATCTTAAGAGCGAAAATAACGATCAACCTTGGGCTGGAAAGATAAACGATGGCAGCTTTATTTATTCTGCTGCAGAAGGTGGTAGCGTGCGTAATGCGGATGGCCCAGAAAAAGATGGATCCATGCCCGGTTATGCCAGCATGACTTATGCGGGTATAAAAAGCATGATTTATTGCGGAGTTTCAAAAAATGATCCAAGAGTTAAGAAAGCTTATGAATGGGTTAGCAACAACTATAGTTTGGAGTCTAACCCAGGCATGCCTCCTCAACGCGCTGCATGGGGCATTTTTTATTATTACAACACCATGGCAAAGGCCCTCGAAGCACTTGAAATTAATGAAGTAAAAGATTCCAAGGGCGTTTCCCACATGTGGAAAGATGAACTTGCTCTTACTCTAGCTAAAAAACAATCTCCCGATGGTTCTTGGTCTAATCCCCAAGATCGTTGGATGGAAGGCGATCCAAACCTAGTAACAGGTTTTGCACTCATGGCCCTAAGTCATGCCAAGCCTAAAAAATAACGTCTTCCTTGTTCTGTTGCTGCTGATTGGCTTTTTAATTAAAGCTGATCCTTTGATTGCGCACCCTTTGCTTTCTGAAAACCATGACCGTACCATCATCATCCGCATTCTTAATAATACGGTGCAACTGGATTACTTGCTGGAGGTTGATGAGTTACGCGCTGCAAGAGATATTGCTTCTCTTCCCGAAGAACAGCGTTTAAAAATCCGCACACGAGAACAGCTTCACGCTATTTTTTCTTCGTATATGGCTGAGGTGCTGGGAGTTAATTTAATTGCAAAGGTGGATGGTAAAACATTAACCTTTGTCTGCACTCAAAAATCGATAAGGGTCAGCAACCACCTGCAATGTTTTTTTCGTTTCGAAGCACCTTTTGAAGTTTCCCCCTTACCCAACCACTCTTTTCAATTCCGTGAGGGTAATTATGCAGAAGATGATTTTTCTAAAGTGGAAATCCTGACCGCACCAACCGATGACTCGATCTTAACCAATCTTAATCTTCCCAGCCCCGAGCTTATTGGTAAAGCACCCTTTGATCTCGGTCCGGGCGAAGCAGAAAAACTGCGACTCGCTTCTTTTCAATTCTCTCTAGAAGCTAATACTAATCCCTTGGATGCAACCAATGGCGTATTAACTCCGCCCGCTAACGAAAACCAACATGATAACGATTCCATGCTTAATCTATTGCTTGATAACAAGAGCAACCGCTGGTTACTTTTTCTATTCGCTTTGTTCTTTGGGGCTGCACATGCATTAACACCCGGGCATGGCAAAACTTTGGCAGCAGCTTACCTCGTTGGAGAAAAAGGCACATTAGCCCATGCTTTTTTGCTTGGTGCAGTTACCACGATTTCTCATACAGGCGGTGTAATTCTTCTCGCACTATTGCTCCCTAGCTTTTTTCCCAATGCTGCCCCCGCAGATGTGCAAACTGTGCTTGGTTTCTTTGGTGGCATTACCATTGCTGCACTTGGTGCTTGGTTGCTACTTCGTCGCATTCTGGGGCAAGCTGATCATTCTCATGGCCCTGGTTCTTCTCACCAACATAACGCCGATGGCTCTATTTCCCTCAATACTCAGGATGCAGGATGGAAAGGTATAGTAATTCTTGGAATTGCAGGTGGGATTATTCCCTGCTGGGATGCAGTTGCGATGCTTCTTTTTGCATTAAGTGCAGGATTGGCAAGTATTGCGGTACCTTTGCTTTTGGCTTTTAGCACCGGAATGGCTGGAGTTTTGGTCGCAGTGGGAATTGCAGTAGTTAAAACCCGCGACGTAATCAAAAAGCACGGGCCACCAGGAATATGGCTTGAGAGAATTTCGAAACTTCTGCCTATTATCAGTGCAGTGTTCGTGATTGTAATTGGTGTCTGGCTTTGTTCGGAAAGCCTCAAAGGCCAGACACCTCATTAAAATGATATACAAAATCAGTCAACTCGCTTAAAGCACACTTAGCTAAAAATAGCCAACGCCTTAATTAGCGAACGCTTTTGATTTCGTCTTCTGGTCCAACTTCAACAAAGTAGCTGGATTCGATGAAACCAGCACTGGGAAGGAAATTATTGTTGGAGCTTTTCCAAACATTGACACGCCATTTATTTGCATACACATTGATCACCGAAATTTTCAATGGGTCTACTGGTTCACCAACTTTGGCGAAAAGGTTGGCAAGCAAAGTGCTTTCGGGTTGAACTTTTATTTTTGGAATCTCTACTTGGGTCATTGTTAAACTCCTACCTGTTTATTTCTTCAAATGTCTATTTAGTTAAACTACCCTATTAACTGCGCATTAAGCTTATTAACAAGGATTCAGTTATACTCCTAGACCAAATTTAAAGAATTATTAATTGGAACCCACTCTATTTACATAATAGCCTTACTTTTTATTATTCGTCATGCGAACTAAAATATTTCATCAAGATTGTAATAATTAAAAGAAAATTATGCTCGACACCCGGTTTTAAGGGATCTTTTGCTTGCCTAGAGTTCCATTTTTTACAACTTGGCAACTATTGAGCTGCTGCGATTAATTGAGAATCAAGGGCACGCACAGGTTTAGCGGTTAATTCTTAGTAAAATTTAATTTTTCTGGGATTGTCAATTAAGGTTGTCTAGTCCCCATTTTTAGGTCCACCGTGATCTTAAGTATTTTGCTGCTTTTCCATCCTTTTTTTTGCCACGGATTATTCCGTGGCATCATTTTAAGAACCGTTCATTTTTGAAGCGAAGCGAGACTGCAGCTCTGCAGCGCGTTGATTCCATAAAGACGCGCTAAAGACTTGAAGAAACGCGTTCAAAAAGATAGTTGCTGCAAATGCAATCAACGCGCTTTGGCCTTCCAATCCTACAAATTTTTGTCCCGCCCCAACCGCAATTGAGTACATCCCGAATGTCCCCAACAAAGTTAAAATGCTAGTATAAAAAACAATTAACGTAATCACCCGACCACTAAGAAAATCTTCCCGCCGATGCGGTCTCAATCGCCCGAGACCAATCCATGTCACGTCCCAATCCATGACCGCCAAAATCAAGGTGCGCATCACCCTTTCCCCTCTGTTGAGTTAGCAAATGACTGGTATCAATTTCTTGCCAAGTATCAATCCCCCATCTCGTCAGGCTTGATGACATTTATGATAAATTCGTCAGACTTGATGACATTTATGATAAATCATTTTGGTAGCGTTGTCTAGTCCCCATTTTTAGGTCCACCGTGATCTTAAGTATTTTGCTGCTTTTCCATCCTTTTTTTTGCCACGGATTATTCCGTGGCATCATTCCAATTGCTTGATTTCGCTGAGTTCTCGAAGAGAACATCCTTTGATGTATTCATGATCATTTTCTGGATCTAATGGTTTTTAAAAGTTTGGTTATGCCTGTTCCGTAACCAGGCAAAAATATTTTTGTTCCAAGTGTTCCACTTCCAAGGGGGTTGGTTTTCCAGGAGTTGTTCTTGGTAGTTTTAAGTCCATATTTAGACGCAATTTCCTGAGGTGTCCTGTACCCCAAACTGCTATGTGGACGCTCCTGGTTGTAATGTCTTTGGAATATCCTGACCAATGCCCTTGCATGATCCACATGATGAAACATTTCCATGTTCAGGCATTCATCCCGAACAGTACCATTGACCCTTTCATCCACAGCATTCTGCCATGGTGATCCGGGTTCAATGTATCTGGTTGTTACTCCCTGGGTGGACAACCAAGCAGACAGGGCGTTGGCAATAAACTCTGGTCCATTATCACTGCGGATAAAGGTTGGATAACCGTATTGGGTAAATAATCTTTCCAATACTGCCATCACATCTTTGCTGGTAAATCTTGAGCCCACCTCGATACACAAGCAGTATCGGGTATATTCCTCAATCACGGTTAAAAACTTGATTTTCTGCCCGTTTTCAAACGAATCATGCACAAAGTCATAGGACCAGACATGGTTCACATACTCTGCCTTGCAGGGCAGTCTTCCTGATCCCTTCCATCGTTTTCGATGTCTTTTCTTGGGTATCAATAATCCCTGGAGGCGGCACAACCGCCTTACCTTCTTAATGTTTACCTGCCAACCATTCCGCCTTACCACGGCATGAAGCCTGCGCACCCCAAAACGTGGGTATTTCCCTGCCATCACTTTCAGGCATTCAATCAGCTTTTGGTCTTTCTTCTTGGGTACATATCTCAGGAGGGATCGGCTGATCCTGAGTATTTCACAGGCTCTCCTCTGGGAGATCTTGCGGGTGGTCAGGAACTCCACCGCTCTTCGCTTCTCCAGAGGACTGCTTACTTTTTTTGCAGAAACTCCCTCACGACATCCAGTTCCACGTCACGCTCTGCGAGCAGCCTTTTCAGCCTTAGGTTTTCTTTCTCAAGCTCTCGCAATCGTTTGACCTCATTCTCCTTCAACGAACCAAATTTCTTCCTCCAAAGGTAAAAGGTGGGCTCGGATATACCATGCGTCCGGCACACCTCCTGAATGCTTTTCCCGGACTGCTCGGCTTCCCGTAAAACTTCCACCTTCTTCTCATCACTGAACACTTTTTTCTTCATCCCCTTGGCCCTTTTTCTTCCAAAATCCTTAACTTCCATCTGGCGCTAATGTAGGGGACCATGACCAGGCAATTTAGACATTAGTTTTTGCCTTGTTAAGAATTAATTAAAGATTTGATTGATGGATCAGGAATCGCACCCTCCCGGACCTGTAAATACTAATAATTTTGAAGAAATTATCTGCTTTCTTAGAAGATTGCTCTCCCCTTGCCCTAGCTAAAATTGGCAGACTTTTAGTGTCCAAGTTTAGATCCAAATGATATTGCTTGATCGGTTTTTCTGGATTTCTTTACAGCGTTGTAAAAAGGAACCGTCAAGCTTGCGAACTGGGGGAATATGGTACCTGCTTGCCAAAATGACCATCTGGAAATGCAATTACAAGCGCCAAAAAATCGTCGAAAAATTAATACTTGAGGAATCTCTTGACTTAGTAATGATCAGGCTTGAAGATAAAATAGCAAGAAGGCGTTTTGTTTAATTCTTCAGGGTTATTGCTCTGTCGAAATTACCGAGAAGTTTTGGATTTCTAAAAGAATAGTAGAAAGATTCCAAAACGATATCCTCGAAATTCTTACTCTGGAAATAAATGTCACAAATAACCGATTCAGATAATCCTGTCAGGCCACCGTTGGGGCTTCCGCAAGGCAGTGTTCGTGCGTTGCTAACCCTATTGATTTTAGGAGTTGTCATCAATGAAATGATGGCGGGCCGAGAGATAGATATTTTGTGGAACGAAACTCTATTGATTGCACTTGCGCATTACTTTTCGAGGCGCAGATTTTTAAATATCCCTCCCGAAGCTGTTCCTCGATTGCAAAAAGAAGGTTTACTCCCACCAGAAACCAGACCCCTTTACTTGCCTACAGGAGTAATCCGGGCGCTGATTCTTCTGACATTTGGTGTTGCTGGATTTTTTCTACAAAAACAAGGCCGGTTGTTTGACCCTAAGGTGTTGCCTATCTTTGGCGCGGTAGGCGCTTATATTTCGGGGATGTTTATCGCCTATTTTGCAAAATGGGTCCTGCGGCCTGGTGTAAATTCTTTACTAGCCCGCTGGCAAGATATGCAAGCCATGCTGGTTTTGGTTACCGTTGCAAGCACTGCAGCAATCTTTTTTATCCATGGGCCAGAAGGGCTGCCTAGCTGGCTTAGGCACGCATCACTCTTTTTAAGCCTGTATTATTTTGGTGCCCGTTAATCATTAAAGCGTATCAACTTCGGTGTTTCGTAAAACCATTGCCGCCTGCTCGGGTGGTACATGGTTGATGTAGAAACCAGTGCCCCATTCAAATCCTGCAACTCGGGTCAACCTTGGAATAATTTCCATATGCCAGTGATAGTGTGGCAATTTAGATGTGTTCAAGGGCCCTGTATGGATCATGTAGTTGTAGGCAGGGTTATCCAGTGCGATTTCCAACTTCAACAATATCGTTTTTAGCACCCCGGCCAATTCATCCAGTTCGCTCTTCGATGCGTTTTCATAATGGCTGTTATGCTGCTTGGGGACGATCCAAGTTTCAAAAGGAAATCTGCTGGCATAAGGAGTAATCACTAAAAAACTGGGTGAATCAAAGATGACTCTTTTATCCGCCCCAAGTTCTTGAGAAATTATATCGCAATAAATGCATCGCCCCCGGTACTTGTAAAATTCGAGAGCGCCATTCATTTCTTCGAGAACATTGACGGGGAGGATGGGTGTAACAATAAGCTGGCTGTGGGAATGTTCTAATGAAGCGCCAGCAGCAGCGCCTACATTTTTGAAAATCATGCCATAGACCATCCTGGAATCCATTTTCAGATCTGCAAGCCTTTCGTGGTAAGTCCAGAGGATTTCGCGGATATAACTTTCAGGAAGGCGAGCCATACTTGTTTCGTGAAAGGGGCATTCGAGGATGACTTCATGGGCTCCGATACCATTCATGCAATCGTAAATGCCATCGCCTTTTTTTTGCAGATCGCCTTCGATTTGCAGAGCGGGAAATTTGTTGGGCACCACTCTGACCCGCCAGCCTGGTCGATCTGCTTGGGTGTCTGGTTCCCTAAAAGAATAAATTTCGTTGGGGGTTTTATCTTCGTTACCCTCGCAAAAAGGGCAGTACCCCCCAGGTGCTAGCAGGGGTTCCGCAGATTGGGGCATGGGCCTGCGAGCCCGTTCGGTTGCAATAATCACCCATCGGCCAACGATCGGATCTTTACGAAGCTCTGGCATTATTTTAAATCCCCGACTTAGTGTTATTTAAGTTCAAACTTGTTTTCATAATCAGACATCCCACATGATTTGTTCAAAATCTCGGGTGGGTCTGCTAAAGGTAATCAATCCTTCTCTGGGTGCCCGATCTCGACCAAGTCCATTTTCCAAAATCTCGACATAAAAAGAAACAATTTGATTTTCATTCACATCAAGTGTTTCAAAAGGAATAGAAAACTCCACTACTTTTTGCAATGCAATTTCGATGGATGTAGGCACTTCTTTTCCTGCAAGCAGATGAGTAAAAGAAAGTTTTTCTTGGTTAGATATATCAATGATCACTTGGTGCCCTGCAGGTTCTAGAAACCCGATTTTAATTTGATGGAACTGTTTGAGAGATATCCTGGCATCTGCGGTGCAATCAATGCGGATGAATAATTTTCGGAGATTAAAACCAAAGTAGATGTCACGAAGCGGGCCTTGGGTGGTCATTGCCATGGTGCCTCGTTCACCCTGACAGGCATAATGCCCTGCGGTGAGCCATTCAAAAAATCGGGGCATGCCATCGATACGAATTTCGAGGAAAGAGCGGGGCAGGGTATGTATATTGCGTGCCCCTTTTTTGCGAATGGGCCTATCGAGCTCGATGGGTGGGATATCACCCAGAAAAGCATAAACATTTTTCAGATGCCTGCGAAAGAGTTCATCGAAGAGTTCGTCTTGTGCGCAGGAATGGTCGTCCCCATACCACCAGAACCAATCGCTTCCTTGAGCGATGTAAATTTCGCGCCAGGCTTTTTGTAATAATTCGGGAAGGGAGAAAGCATCCTTGGTTTTGAGATACTCGCGTGCTTTATGGAGTAGATCCCATGCGGTGTTATCTTCTTCATGCCCGACCCAGATTGCAAAATTATGATTGATCCATGACCCTGCAAAAAGATGATCTAGATTGTTCGTAGGTGGATTATGCGCAAGGTAATCACCCATGCGAACTGGATGAACATTAGGCGTTGAGGTGCACTTGCGATAAAGCGCCCGGATAAAGTCGACTCCACCGCCTGGGTAATGTTCCCAGCAATTTTCCCCATCCAAAATGACAGTAACCAATGCAGGTTTATCCGAGTTGATGGACTTCCCAATTTCCGAAAGAGTGTGAAGAAAATCCTGTGCAGCAGCCTCGGGGTCGCTATGTTGATAACGAAAACCAATTAAATCGCTAAGGGCATGATCACGGAAAACAATGTTGATCCCTTTGCCTGAATCATGAACCCTATAAGCTGAATAAAGTTTATGGGGGTTTCGAACATACCCTTGGGAATCTCTACTTACATCGCCATGGGTTGATGCTGAAAGTATTTCTTCATCGGTTGCAATCCAGCGAAATCCAAAACTTTCAGCAAGCGATATTAAAGGCTGGCAGACACTGCCTTCGGAAGGCCACATTCCGGTGGGGGCAATTCCAAAAATGGACTTATATTGATCGATCGCTTTTTGGAAGTGGACTTTAGCATCTTCCAAATAGCTGGCCTGATATGAGGGTAATTGAATTTGCGGGAGAGCCTCGCGGGCAAATTTCTTATCTAACAACAAAGGCACTATGGGATGAAAATAGGGAGTGGTGGTGATCTCAATCTGTCCATCATCCTGCAATTTTTTATGAAGAGGCAGAACCTTTTTTAGAATCTCTAGGTGCTTGTCTAAAAGAAGATGTTTTTCTTCTTCGGTAAATTGTTTTCCCTTGGTAACAAGGCCGGAAAGAAAAGGATCTTGGGCAACTGCAATGGGATGCACCCAGGCAAGATTAAACCATACCTGCAAATCTCTAAGGTCTCTGGAATTAAAACGACGTAGCGCCTCTTGACCCGAACACCTCCCCAAACCCCTTCGCTGGTATAACTCGCCATAGCGTGGAAAAGCTAGAATCATATGGTGGGGATTGGCCATGAAGAAATTGTCGAGCAAAAAAACAGCCTCGGCTTCCTCGAGGTTGTCTGCGTTGATTCTGGAAACATCTAGGAATCGATCGGATCTGCCTTCTTCGGTGTATTGAAGAATTTGTTCGATAAGGCTGGGAACCAAATTGATGGAACAACGCATGGCGGGGAATTCCATGAGATGCAAAAGCATTCCGTAATAATCTTTGACCCCATGAAGACGAACCCATGGCATGGGGTTTTCCCCTGTTAAATCATCAGGATAATAGGGTTGATGTTGATGCCATAAAAAAGCTAAGGAAACATCCGCCATTGTGGATCATGCCTCAGTAATGGAAACGCTAAGCTTGGCTAGATATTATTGTATTATAAAGTTGTTGATAATTTTTGGCACTGCGGTTCCAGGACCAATCTTGAGTCATGGCATTGCGTTGAATTTTAGCCCAATCTTGAGGATGATTTCGATAACAATCAATGGCCCTGTAAAGGCAATCATAAAGAGCAGCGGAACTGTAGGCATTGAAACTGAATCCCGTTGCGGAGTTGTTGGCAAGGGAATCGGCATTGGCATCGGTGACAGTATCAGCAAGACCGCCCGTAGCGCGTACAACGGGCAGAGTGCCATAGCGCATGCTGTAAAGCTGGTTGAGGCCCGAGGGTTCATAAAGGCTGGGCATAAGGAAGCAATCCGATCCAGCTTCAATTTTGTGTGCCATAGATTCGCTGAAAGCGAAGTTGAGTGCGACTCTGCCTGGGTAGGTAGCTTGCAATTGAACTAATGCATTTTGGTAATAAGAATCGCCTTCGCCCAAAACAACAAACTGAATTCCCAAATCCATCATGCGCCATGCGCTTTCGATCACCAGATCAATGCCTTTTTGTTGAACAAGCCTTGCGACAAGTCCAACGATGGGTATATTCGGGTCAATTTGGAGTCCGAGTTCGTGCTGGAGAGCTTTTTTGCAGAGAGCTTTTCCGGGTTGGATGTTATGGGAGTCAAATTTTCCTGCAATCAATGGGTCGTTTGCTGGGTCCCAGACTTTGTAATCGATGCCATTGACTATGCCGGTTAATTTGCTGGCGAGAGCAGTTAGCAAACCCTGCAAGCCATACCCATAATAGGGGGTTTGGATTTCACGGGCATAGGTTGGGCTGACAGTGCTGATACGATCGGAGAAAACAATTCCCGCTTTAAGGAAGCTGAGGGTATCGTGGAACTCGAGTTGGTTAAGATTAAATAGGCTCCAATTAAGATGGGCCATATTCATATCTTCTTTCCAGAAATTGCCTTGGTATGCAATGTTGTGGATGGTCATCAAACTGCGTACTTTTTGGTATTTATCTGCAAGGGTCCGATCTTCGCTTTTGTCGTACTTTTCTCTTAGTAGTACAGGGCCGATACCGGATTGCCAATCGTTCCAATGAACTACATCGGGCCAGAAACCTAGTTGGGGGAAAGAGGCAAGTACAGCCTGATTGAAGAAATAGAATCGGGAGGAATTATCCGGGTAATCTTTTTTCGTGCCTTCAGAGCCTGCAAATTGGTAGAAGCCTCTGCCATAAGCGGGGTTGTCGCGTTCGAATAGATCAGGATTTTCTACCAGATAAACAGTGACATTGGAGCCTGGTATTTTTGATTTTGCAAGCGAGCCTGGAACTAGTTTAGGGCCTAGCGGAATTTGAAATCGAACATTGGTGCTTTCAAAGTTTCCTGTTTTTCGGATGCAATGGTACATCGGTAGAAAAACAATAACCTCTTCGCCAAGGCTTTCCAGTGCTGGGGGTAGGGCTCCCGCAACATCGGCCAAGCCGCCAGTCTTGGCAAATCCGACCACTTCCGATGATACCAATGCGATCCGCATCGCTTTAACCCTTCATAAGGCCTGTATAAATGCCTCAAAACCATTTTTGTATTGTTAATAGTACTCTGTAGTAAAGCTTACGGTTCTATTTGATGCTTCAGAAGTATTTGTTATATGAAGAAATCAGGTTTCCTCTTACGTAAACTGCTAATCCGGAAATTTCGTTACAGCCGGCCGATATTCCCATCGATTCCTTACTTCCGCCTGCCTTTATCCAATCTAAATTTAAGATAATTCATGCCCTTTTCTCATTGGTTGCTAAGATATTCTTAGCATAGATGTCCATCCAATTACGAGGTTGCCATGGGAAATAAAGTCCTCCTTGCCATGTCGGGGGGAGTTGACAGTTCGGTTTGCGCACAATTACTTATAGATCAAGGCTATGAGGTTATCGGGGTATTCATGCGCACAGGAGTGCATGGCACCGAAGATGCTCGTGCGGAAAGAAAAAAAGGCTGCTGCAGCGCACTTGATGCAGGCGATGCCCGTCGGGTAGCAGATAAATTTGACATACCTTTTTATGCCCTCGACTTTGAAGCGGAATTTGGCAAGATCATGGATTATTTCGCCCATGAATACCTTTCCGGGCGTACACCCAACCCTTGTATTGTTTGCAATAACTGGCTCAAATTTGGACAACTCTGGTCCTATGGTGAAATGCTGGGTGTTGATCATATTGCGACCGGTCACTATGCAAAAATAGTGCATGGCACCGATGGGGCAGAGCTGCACCGGGCCGTAGATCCTGATAAAGATCAATCATATGTGCTGCATGGTTTGAAACGAAAAATACTGGAAAAAATCATGTTTCCCCTTGGGGATATGAAGAAAGAGCAAGTGCGCGAGTTGGCATTTGCTGCCAACCTTAGCGTTGCGGATAAGCCCGATAGTGTTGAAATTTGTTTCGTACCGGATGGTGATCATGCCAAAATGATCAAGCAGCGTATGCCCGATTTAAACAGGCCTGGGATGATTGTTGATGAGGCTGGGAAATCGCTGGCAACGCATGATGGCATTGAGAGGTTTACAATTGGTCAACGAAAAGGGTTGGGTTTTGCGACGGGTCAGCGCAAGTATGTTCTTAAAATAGTAGCAGAAGAAAATAAAGTCGTTGTGGGCGAAATGGAAGGATTGCTGGCAAAGGGTTTGAAATCAACCGGGGTTAATTGGCAGGCAAATATGCCGATGAATGTTCAGATTAATTGCCAGGCTCAAATTCGCTATCGCCATAAAGCTGCCCCCGCCAAGGTTATTCGTTTAGGTGAGGAAGCAGCAGAAGTTGAATTTGAAACGAGCCAAAGTGCAGTAACTCCGGGTCAGGCAGTGGTTTTTTACGATGGAAATCGGGTTTTGGGAGGCGGTTGGATCGATGAAGCTCTCTAATTCCCTTATTTTAGGCTAATCCCCTTAGTCTCCTATTGCTAAATCTCCTCCATTTTATTCTAATTAATTCAGGCTTTCCCCAAGGATAGGGGTAAAATTACATTTAGTTGGTTTAAACTACCCCATCTGTGTTAAGTATCTGTTAAGAATCAACAATCGTGATTGTTTGATAGAACGACAGCCCTAGACTTACTTTGTTAGAAGAAATATTTCATACTTGGTTACGAACAATATTTCATGGGTCTTAGGCTTTAGTGCTAAAAAGCATGAAGCAGATTATCTGATTAATCATGGAGTTACTGTGGAAAAGATCGAGCGAAGAATGAAAATTGTCTTCGTTTGTACCGGGAATACTTGCAGAAGCCCAATGGCGGAAATTGTGTTCAAAAAGCTTCTTGCAGAAAAACTCGGGTGTCAAATTCATGAACTGCCTGACAAAGGTTTTGAAATTCTTTCGGGCGGGTTGGCAGCTTATGATGGCATGAAGGCTTCCCCAAATGCAACCATTGTGGTTCAAAAATTAGGGGTTAGCTTGGAAGATCATCAGAGCAGATATGTGGATATGGATTTAATTAAGCATTCAGATGCTGTATTAGTCATGACGAAAAACCACTTGGATATTTTTCAAGATCGTTTTCATGACCAACATCTACCCGTTCATATGTTGAGCTTTTCAGGTTCGGATATTAGTGACCCATTCGGTGGTGACGAAAAAGTTTACAGTCAATGTTTGTCCGAAATACAGGAAAACCTCAAACATTTAGTTTTTAAGATACTTTCTTAGTGTACTAAGGTGATAAAATGATTAAGCAAGATCTATTTGGAAAGCAAGGATACCATACCATGATAATCGCAATTGGTAGTGACCATCGTGGTTTTAATGTGAAACAACGCATCCTTAATTTTCTTTCGGGCATGGGGCATGAAGTTCTTGATATGGGCCCAGGTAACGAAGATTGCGTTGATTACCCTGACTTTGCCTTCGATGTAGCTAACTCGGTCAGCAAAAAACAATCTCATCGCGGCATTTTAATCTGTGGCACTGGCATAGGAATGTGCATCGCTGCAAACAAAGTTGCTGGTGTTCGTGCCGCACCCTGCCATGATAGTATTACTGCAGAAATGAGCAGGCGCCATAACGACGCTAATGTGTTATGCCTTAGCGCAGATTTGTTGGGCGAGGAATTGATTGAGCGCATGGTAAGAATATGGTTGGAAACACCCTTCGAGAAAGGCCGGCATTCTAGGCGCATCGAAAAAATCGAGCAATTTGAAAACGATGCGAGATCCCTGCCCAGTCCTTTATCCCAAGTAATGATCAAGAAGTAATAACTCTCATTATCATGGCAATAAAAAAGCCTTCTTTACCCTTAAGGTAAGAAGGCTTTCTTGTTTTAAAAGCTGGATTAAGCTTGGGGAAGAATTGGTTGACGGTTGAACTTTTGGTAAGGCAGGCGCACCCCTCTGACAAACTGGAAGTCTGCCCGAAGTGAATCTGGTGCATTGTAACCAGCCTGACCACCGAAGGTGACCACATCATCTTGATCCACACCGTCGCCGCTAATCCCGAACCCTGATATAAGCTGGCCACCAACATAAATCCCTGATGATCCGGGGAAGTAGATGACCCCGTTTTGGTTTTGTATCGGGGTTGTTGCTGTTGCAGGCTGCCTAAAGTTACTTCCTGGATGGAACGATGAGAACCCAAACACGCTTTGGAAGGCAGAAGCTGGTAGAGGAACGCCAACTGTTTGAGCGGTATTAAGGTTGGTGCCCCCATCATTAATTTGCGAGAACGGTCCTGAAGGGAAATCAATACCTTCAGGGAATCTTGGTAATGACAAATACCTAATTGTGCGATTGGTGAAGGCAGTTCCTGCAGGAACGCCTGGTACCTGATCAATGGATTGCAACTGTGTTGCATCATTGTAATAACGAAGGTTGCGGGCTTTACCAACTGCAACATCGAGTGAGAAAGTGGTGCCATCTGGCATACGGAACAAGCCCAGAACTTCACCTGTTACATCGGTTACAGCAATGGTCATCTTGGCGTTCTGGTTTAAAGGTAGGCGAATTGCAGATCTGGTTTGAAGCGCCTGATTCACTGATTGCATGATGATCGTATTTACTTGAGCAGCAGTAAAATTCACACCATCATGAGGGGTAACCAAATATCCTTCAGGAGCAAACAAACCTGCAAAAGCCTGTGAGGTTGCAGTGCCAACTGGGACAAGATTTGGTGGTGCACCAGTGTACTGAACATAATTTGTCATTCCGTCCCTAGGAAGCAGGTTGGCAAGGATACTATTAGTTGCTGTACCTTCTCCTAAAGCTTGGCCAAATTGCAGGAGTTGTGTCGTTCCATTTTGCCCAGGCATACCAAAGATCGGAAGAGTAATACCTACAAGATCGATCCTAGTAGTGCTTAATGCAGCATTTAAGCCAAAAGATCCACTCGTTGGCAATGCGATACCACCGACTAGTTGATTTTGTGCTGCGCCACCAGATGGGAAACCACCCGTTGCTACAAAGGCGCAATATTCAGCTTCCATTGATCGATCAAGTTTAGTTGGATCATAGGTGGATGAGAGAATTGAATTTTCTTCGGTCGCAAAACCGGTTGCACCAGGATAGAACACCCCGATACCGCCAACAATTACATTGTTTTTTACAATTGGAATACCGCCTGGAAGGGTTGCAATACCGCGGCTCTGGGCATTGGGTGCATAGCCCGACATATATCCGTAGGAATCTGGTGCGGTGTAGAAGGTGCTTAAAATATCTGCAGGAATATAGGTTGGATCGATATTAAAGCGGAAGGGAACAAAAACATCATCCGCAGTTCCCTTGATGCGATCAAGGCCCGGATTATAGGTTCCATCCCTGTTGGTTTGTTCGATACCAAAAAGATCAACCTGTGGTGTGAAGGCAATACCGTTGGGCCCGCCATTCGTTGATGGTTGTGGTGGGAAATGGTTACCAATGCCCACTGCAGCTACATAACCTGGGCCACGAAGAATTGAACTTTCATCCGTGATACTTGGGTAGGAATTGACTTCTCTTTCAGTAACGGTTGTTTGGCTGATGTATCCAATGGTGCGTGATGTTAAAGGTGCTTGGTTATTACCAAACATGCCACCTGTTCTTGCTAGAGCTACTGCACCATCGACAGCAAAAACGAAAAGGTTTGGATCAAAATCCGGGCTGTTTGGGTTCATCTTCGAGTTGACTCCGCCTTCAACTTGAACGCCCAAAATTCTACCCTGCCTATCTACAATTGCGATAATCCCATCCTCACTTTTAGTTGCAGCAGCAGCGCGTTGTAAAAGGGTTGTTACATCGCTGATGAGTAAGGTTTCATTCGTGCTAGGTTGCAAGTTTAATGTGGAAGAAAGATCCGGAGGCGCCTGGGCAAGAAGATAATTAAGATCATTAGTAGAAAGATTAGTGATGGTGGCTTGAACACCGCCATCAGAATTAAGGGCATAACCAAAAAAACGATTCATCCCAGGTCCGCCAGTGAATAAATCCACGCCCGAAGGGCTACCGATGATATCGAAACCTCCCTGTCCAACTATATTGTCATTTCCAGTACCACCAGCCATGCGGTTGGCGCCTATGCCCCCGGTGATGGTCGAACCGCCACCGCCTCCAAACACTCGGTCATTACCCAAGCCACCATCAATAACAGCGGGTTGAATAATTTGGGAAGAAACTTGCAGTGAATCATTTCCTGCGCCACCAAATAGATAGATGGAGTTGACATCAGCAGAATTAAAACGGGCTGTTTCCTGATTGCCATTGATTACTACTATTTGATTGGTGATTGAATCAAGGTTGATTGCTATGCGATCAGGTGCATTTGTTCCAATTACAGAAAGAATGCCTGAATCTAATACAGCGGTTGCTGGCACGGATCGATCTTCTAAAGTCTCCATGCGAGGCAGGGCAAAGCCCTTATTGATGTTCTTTTTGGGATTTTTAAATAACGACCTAAAAATATTCATCTCTTAGATTCTCCAATGGGAATGCTCCAAATAAATGTTTACTACCGATGAGGGAGCTATTCCTTAAAAGAAGAATCGACATAATCGGTAAAGTCTTTGAGTCAATTTTGGAAATATTTGAGAAAAATATAAAGTTTTAAGCAATGAGCTCAATTCTATAGCTATTTGAGGCTTAAATTGCAGGCTGAATAATGATTACAACCCCAATAACACAAATTACTGATAAAATTGTCAATCTTTATCAAGCTTAACATTTCTATTACCGATAATCATTTTGTAGACTTTCGAGGAAATAATATTTCTTGTGATTATTAACAAGTAAGATTTTTCCTCCAATACTTTTTTAGAGGGAATTCCCATGAGGTTGCGAAGCATCCTGTGGGCTCTGGCACTATGCGGAGCTGGTTGGACACCGGGTATCATTTTATCACAGGAACCTGTGAACGATGGGCCAATGGTTGTTAGTCAAGCAGAGAAAAGTAATGTTGCGAAGGAAGCAATTCCTAATCAATTACCTAATTTTCTACCCACACCTGATTTTAAATCTGCAGACAAACCCTTTGAACTGCCTAGGCCCGCTGACAGTTCAAAGCCCATTGAACGCCCATTGGTTACGCCTCCTTCATTGGAAAAACCGCCCAGCATTGAAGAAATAGTTTCTACCCCTGTGCTTCCCCCATTAGGCTTTACAGGTAAGTCCTCCATACTCTCCGATATTGTTGGCGATAATGATTATGTTCCTGTGCCTGACCGCTGGCGCATGGGCTTCCCCGCATTGGATCGATATGGTTTGGACCACCCTCCTGTTAAGGACTACCCCTTTCAGCTTGGTCATTGGTGGGATCCGTACAACCAAAATGTTCTTAAGGGTGACTATCCAATTTATGGTCAGCATACCTTTTTCAACTTTACAGGCTCGGTGACACAGATCACCCAGGCGATTCAGAGCCCGATTGGGACAACACCGTTTGAAAGTACCGCCAGGCCTTTTCAAGAACAGTTCTTTGGTAATCCCAATCAACTTGCAAACTTAACTTTTATGTCTTTCTCTTTTGATTTGTTTCATGGGGATGCTGCATATAAGCCTGTGGATTGGCGCCTTAAGATTACTCCAATTTTAAATGTAAACACTTTGAATGTTAATGAATTAGCGGTGGTGAATCCCAATGTTTTGAAAAGAACGCAGCGTGAGCGGGATTACCTTGCCATTGAAGAATATTTTGCAGAATCCAAGTTGGTGGATCTCAGTGCTTACTATGACTTTATGTCTGCAAGAGTTGGTTCTCAGCCATTTAATGCCGACTTTCGAGGATTTTTGTTTAATGATATCAACCGCGCGGTTCGTATATTTGGTACACGAAACGACAACCGGGATCAGTTTAATCTGGCTTATTTCCGCCAAGCTGAAAAAGATACCAATAGCGGTTTGAATACTTTCCGAGATCGTGGAACCAACCTTATTTTTGCTAACTACTACAGGCAAGATTTTATCTGGCCAGGGTATACAGCTCAGGTTAGTACAAATTATTATCACGATTCAGCGGATCTTCTTTTTGATCGCAATAGTTTTCTTATCCGCCCAGATCCCGTGGGTGTTTTTACACCCCACAATGTTGATGCTGTTTACTTCGGTTGGGCCGGAGATGGCCATATCGAGCGCTTTAATGTTTCGCATCAAATGTATTATGTAATGGGTTATGATGCTTTTAACCCTCTTGCAGGGCAGGCGCAGGATATTCGCGCAGCGATGGCCGCTTGTGAACTTTCTTATGACCGGGATTATGCGAGGTTTCGTACTTCGTTCTTCTGGTCTTCGGGTGATCGAGATATAACCAACAGTCATGCCTCTGGTTTTGATACAGTCTTTGAAAATAGTAATTTTGCAGGCGGTCAATTTAGCTACTGGCAAAGGCAATCGGTGAAGTTGTTTGGTGTGAATCTAACCAATGGTGGTAGTCTTATTCCCGATCTACGCAGCAGTAGAATCCAGGGTCAGGCGAATTTTGTGAATCCTGGTTTGCTTCTTTATAATTTAGGATTTGATTTAGATATCAATCCGAAATTGAAAATGATCAACAATTGTAATTTCTTGTGGTTGGAAAGTAGTGCTGTGATCGAGCAATATGTTTTTGCTGGAGGCATTAATAATTTCCTTGGCACAGATTTAAGCTCGGGCTTTGAATACAGGCCCTTTCTTAATAACAATGCAATTATGACGGTGGGTGTTTCGACCCTAGTTCCAGGTTCAGCCTTTAAGGCCTTGTATAATAATCCATTCGGAACAGTGGACCCCTTAGTTGCCGGATTTGCCCAACTTACCCTAACCTATTAGTTGTTTTTATTCTTAGGAGTAATATAGCTTTACCTCTCTTGACCTAAATTAGTTAAAAAGCTTACTTTATACCCATGCGCAACCTTGCGTATGGGTTTTTTCGTGGCTTAAGTGCAGGAGGCGCAATGGCCATGCTTTTGAATGTTTCTCGTGAAAAATTGATCAATAGTCTAGTGTTTCTGGCTCTTTCGCTGGGAGTATTTTACGGTTTTGGGGGCTTATTCAAAAGCTCGATGCCCCTATCAGCTGCTCCACCGACCGTTGCAATTGTTGCACCTTCCAATGTACCTTTTCCTTTGCCTCCAGAATTGGAAGGGTTGGATCTTAATAAGCAATCAGATGAAGAAATCAAAGCCAAGTCTGCCAATTGTATTTCGTGTCATGAAAATTCCAAGGATCCGCATTGCAAGACAACCGTGAGAATTGGTTGTACAGATTGTCATGGTGGGAACCCGAATTTCACCCGGAATGTGGATGGCCCCGGCTATCCCGAAAGGCCCGCCAATACTCCTCGCGTTTGCCCTGCGGCCCCACCTGCTAAAAAGCCCGGTGCTTGGCGGAACTCTGCCAACCCTGTTCGAAGTTATACCCTTCTTAATCAAGAATCCCCAGATTACATCCGCTTTGTGAACCCGGGTGATTCCCGCATCAGCCATATCAGTTGTGGTACCGTGAACTGCCATTCAAATATTGTAACCCAAGTTCGAAAAAGCATGATGAGCCATGGTTGCATGCTTTGGGGTGCTGCACTTTATAACAACGGTTCGATTCCTTACAAAGTGCCCCGTCATGGTGAGCTTTACAGCATGAACGGCACACCATTGCGCATTCAATCCAACCCGCCACCGACCGATTTCGAAAAAACTCGTGGGGTAATTCCTTACCTTGATCCGCTGCCAAGATTTGAAATGACGCAGCCTGGAAATATTCTTCGTATATTCGAACGCGGTGGCAAAATTCGATCTGAAGTTGGGCTTCCGAATATTTTTGAAGATACAGGTAGGCCATTTCTTTCCCGTTTAAGTAATCGTGGTCTGGGTACGGAAAATCGTACCGACCCTGTTTTCGTGAGCCTTACAAAAACCCGCCTCTTTGATCCGACACTTAATTTCTCGGGTACCAACGAACAAGCAGGCGATTACCGCAATAGTGGTTGTACCGGTTGCCATGTGATTTATGCTAATGATCGCTCCCCCATTCACTCTGGCCCATATGCCAAATTTGGGAACAAGGGCCTTGCAACCGACAAAGAATTTGACGATATCAAACCCGACCCGACCATTCCAAAGAATGAATCCGGTCACCCCATTCAGCATCGTTTTGCAAAGGGTAATTCTATACCAACCAGCCAGTGCATGACTTGCCATGTGCATCCAGGTACCACCGTGATGAATAGTTTCATCGGTTATATGTGGTGGGATTTGGAAACAGATGCAGAGTTGATGTATCCCAAAAAACAAAAATATCCCAGCAGCGAAGAATTCATTCGTGCGCAGATGGCCAACCCCGAGGAAGCCTCAGCAAGAGGCAACTGGTCTGACCCCGATTTCCTTAATAATGTGACCGACCTCAATACCGAAACCAAGCATAGCCAGTTTGGCGACTTCCATAGTCATGGTTGGGTCTTCAGAGCTGTTTTCCGCAGAGATCAAAAAGGAAACTTGGTTGATTATAATGGCGACCCAGTCAAAGATCTTTCTTCTGCGAACATGAAAAAAGGCGTCGATATTGTCAAAGAACTTCACAGCCGTTTCAAGGAACCTACCGACCCTGCTAAAAAACCTATCAGCCCCGCTGAAGTGAAAAACTTCGAAGCCCATGAAAGAGCGGGCATCCCCATGCACCTTGTCGATATCCATGTCGAAAAAGGTATGCATTGCGTCGATTGCCATTTTATTCAAGATATGCATGGCAACGGTAGGCTCCAGATGGAAGTGCGTGGTGCGATTGAGATTTCATGCGTTGACTGCCATGGTTCTTCCACCGACATTGCAAGGCTTCGGACCTCGGGCCCTGCTTCTTACACTTCCAACCCTGATGTGAAGCCCGAAGATACGAAAAACCCGCTATACGGCAGGGATCTTACCTCTTTGCGAACGCCTTCTGGCAAAGCCAGGTTTGAACGAAGAGACGGAAAACTCTATCAACGCAGCATGGTTGAAAAAGATCTCATCTGGGAAATTGTTCAGACTCGAGACACCATCAACCCACAAAGCGAACACTTTAACGCCAAGTCTGCTATCGCAAAAACCGTTCGTTACGAAGGCGATAAAATCGTTTGGGGTAATGTGAAGGGTGTAGATGCCCATGATGATTCGGGTTGCGCACATTCCAATAAAAATATGTCTTGTATCTCGTGCCATTCTTCTTGGAATCCAAGTTGCTATGGATGCCATATTCCCCAGAAGGCAAACAGTAAGATGCCTCAACTTCACGCCGAGGGTGATGTCACTAGGAATTATAGTTCCTACAATTGGCAGACACTTCGCGATGATGTTTTCATGTTGGCACGCGATGGCTCTGTTACCGAGAACAAAGTTAATCCTTCCCGATCTTCTTGTGCCATCCATGTGACTAGCTACAACCAGAATCGTGAAGTTATTTATCAACAACAGCAGACCCATTCCGCAGAGGGTTTAAGCGGTATTGCTTTCAGTACCAATGTGCCACACACCTTTAGCGGTAAAGCCACTAAGCAATGCGCGGATTGTCATCTTTCCAAGGATGATAATAACAATGCGTTGATCACCCAGCTTTCGATGCAGGGCACTAATTACCTGAACTTCATCGGGCGTTATGCATGGGTTGGTGCGGGATCACACGGTTTATGGAGTATTGTCTCTACAGAACGGGATGAGCCACAGGCGGTGATAGGTAGTTATCTGCATAGGCTTGCATACCCAGATTTCTTTAAGGAACATGTGGGTAAGAATAAGAGCATGCTTAAACGAGCCCACGAACATGTAGGCCGCGATATTAGTGATCCTCTGCTTCATCCATTCATGAAGTCAGAGATCCAAAGTGTTCAGCATCGTGGCGAATATCTTTATGCTGCATGTGGCGAAGCTGGTTTCCGCATCTTCGATATTGCTTTCATCGATCACAAGGGCTTCTCCGAGCGCATGTCCACCGCTCCTGTTTCCCCGCTGGGTCAGAAGTTTTTCATTCGCAGTAAGTACGCAACTTGTGTTGCTGCACCTTCAACCATAGCACCAGATCCTACACGCAAGCACTTCCCTGAAAATGATGAGCCCCGCGTTGCAGGCATCTATGGCCTTATCTTCTTTACCGACAGGTATGAAGGTTTGGTCGCAGTGGGCGCTGGTACTCTGCTTGACGGTGATCCGCTTAACAACTTTGTAAAACGGGCTTGGACATTCAACCCAGATAACATTCTTGCAGGGGCAAGCCATGTCATCACCGTGGGCAATTATGTTTATGTCACTTGTGATAAAGGCCTGGTTGTTATTTCATGCGAAGATTCTACTAAACCAGTAATCACCAGCGTGATTGATAACAAATGGCTCAAGAAGCCCAAAGCTGTTGCGGTTCAGTTCCGCTACGCATTTGTTGCTGATGAAGAAGGCGTTAAAGTTCTGGATGTTACAGATCTTGCCAAGCCTAAACCCATCAGTCAAATTAACATTCCTGATGTGCATAGTATTTACCTTGCCCGAACTTATGCTTACCTCGCAGCAGGCAAACTTGGCTTGGTTATCCTTGATATCCAGAACCCTGAGAAACCTAAGGTCGATCAAGTATTTAATGCCAATGGCGAAATCAATGATGCCCATGATGTTAAACTTGGTATCACTTACACCAGCGAATTCGCTTATGTCGCTGATGGTAAAAACGGTATGCGCATCTTGCAGCTTACCACGCCTGATTCGCCAGGCAGTGGTGGGTTCAGTCCAAAACCCACTCCAGAACTTATCGCAACCTTCAAGCTACCCCTTGGTGGGCACGCTCTTTGCGTCAGCAAGGGTATGGATCGTGACAGGGCTGTTGATGAGAGTGGTAATCAGCTTTCTGTGTTTGGCAGGATCGGGGCTAGGCCTTTCAATAAGGAAGAAACCCAGAAATTGTTCATGCATAATGGCAAAGTTTGGAAGGTTAGCAATGATCCCATGTGGGAAGGTTATAGCCGAGAGCCTGTAGCCCCCGCAAAGAAATAACCTTCGCTTTAAAGTTCAAACAATTCTAGGATGCTCATGTTACTCATGAGCATCCTTTTTTATTTCACCCCGATCCAATGTGTTGTAATAATTTCTTCACTCTTGAAGCATATTAGTCTAGCATGAATGGAGTTGATATTTGTTTAGCCCAAGAGTGTGTCATGCAAAAACCATGTGCTTTGTTTGTCATTGTGTTTTCATTGGTACTGTTTTCGTTTGACCTTAGTGCGCAGACGGCTGCAACTAAAAAGCCGGTGATCAAACCAGATTCTATTCCTGGTTATAAAACAATGATGATTGATGGTTTTACTCTTCTTGTTCATGACAAGGTTCTTGACCCTAAAAATTCTGAAATGTTCAAAGTCAAACCGCTCGAAGTTCTTGACATGGAACTTAAAATGATCTCCGCAGTTCTTGCTCCCAAGCCTCTTGCACTCCTTAGAAATATCCTCATCTGGGTCGAATGGGAGGAACAACTCGCCATGAGCAATGGTAGACAGGGAAACGCTCTTGCTGTGTATTATGGCGGCACCCAAAGGCAGTTACTCCGAGAAGGTACCCAACCACTTAAAGCTAATTCTGTTGTTGTTCTGCGCATGAAATCGTTAACCAAAGAACATCAACCCGAGTTCGATACCAAGCGTTGTGTTTTGCTTCATGAGATGGCACATGCAGTTCACTTTCAACTTATTGGTTATGAAAACCCTACAGTGAAGCAGACTTACAAGCTAGCGATGGAAAGAAATCTTTACGATCGAACATCTTATGCTGCAACCAATGAACATGAATATTTTGCAGAGATGAGCTGCGCCTATTTGAATCGAATCGATTATTTTCCTCATACGAGGGAAGATTTGAAGAAGCACGATAAGGCAGGGTTTGCCCTCATGGAAAATCTCTGGGGAAAAGCAACAAAGCCAACAATTACAAAAAGTAAAAGTGTTTCTTCTCCCATTCCCTCATCGTCAACTTTTAATTTAGACATCACAACCGAAGGGATTCGGTTAGGTAATCAAATTGGCGGGGCGAACTTAACCCAGAGTTCTTTAAAAGGCAAAGTCGTTGCTGCAATTCTTCACAGGGCTGGTAAGGATGATGAGTTGGCCCAACTCCTAAAAGTTCAAACTTGGCACAGGGAACTTGCAGACTTTGGCCTAGTTACTTTTGTTTCAGGTACTAACTCTTCCACAGAACCAAATCTTTTAAAAGACTGGAGCACCTCTAGCCTTACTTTACCTTTATTTGCCAAGGCTGCCTTTAACTTCAAGGTGTCGGAACCTTTTATCCCTCCTCATGCAATCCTGTTTGATTATGAAGGAAATGCTGTTTACCGGGGCGATGCCACCTCCATTGAAAAAGCACTTCGCTATTTAGTTGGGCAGGCCCTTATAGAAAAACTAGGTAAAGATTCTTACACCAAGCTAGTACAACCTTTGGTCGATTCCCTAGGTATGGGAACGCCACCTAGTCAGGTGCTTACAAAAGCCTTGGCCTTGGTATCCAATCCGTCAAAAGAAGTTGCTGAAGAAGCCAAGCTTCTGGTGGATACCCTTTGCGAGGGTGCAAATGCTACTTTGGAGGATGCAAACAACCTTGTTGAAACTGATCCTCTGCAGGCTTTTTTGCATCTTGAAAGAATCATTCTTAATTACAAAAACACTGCGATTGCTAATAAAGCAAGGGCTATTTTGCCTAAGGTGGATAAGAGCAAGAAAGTGATAATAGAAAAGCAGGCCCGCATCAAACTTGAAACAATTAAAAAATTAGATTCTGTTTTGAATGGGAAACCCGGCTCTATTAATCCTGAAACTTCATCCTTCAAAACTGCAAACTCCGCATTATTGACACAGTTAGGCGAAGCTCTTAGGCAAATTGAAAAAGCTTATCCAGGTACACCTGCGACCATGGAAGCCAAGCTTTTAGGAAAACGCTGGTTCAACACAAACTCTGATTGATACAAAAACAAGCCGCTTCTTCATTGTCTTTAAATTGATTATTATTTACGAAGGGTTTCAATAAATTCTTCGACACTAACGCCAGCTTGGAAATTCTTCAAGATATAGCAAAGTAGCTTCTCTTAAATTTGCCAATGCCTCTTCCATGGATTCGCCTTGGGTGGTTGTCCCGGTTTCGGGGTTCGAAGCAGTAAAACCGCCTTCGGGTGCTGGAACAATAACTGCGGTGAATACCAGTAGCTTACCTTTAAAACCTTAAGTTAATCCATTGTTCAAAGCATAGCAGCTTATTTTAATTTTACAACAAGCGTAACTGCTGGCCTTGGGATTGAAGGTTATGCCAATTTTAGAAACGATCCAAAAAGAAACTGCTTCTTCATTGCCCCTGCAATAGGATCAATTAAACTGGTGCTATCTCCTTACTTGGCCATTCAGGAATAGTGCAATGCTAAATCAAGAATATCTCCCTACAGTTCTTATGCTTTCACTCACCCTTGCAGGAAGCTTGCAAGCTGCAGATTTCTCGCTTTCCCTAAGACAGCAAACCGATAAAAATCAAACGCTTCAACGCACCCTCGAAAAGCAATCCTGGAAAGTAAATGAAACCGCGTTCATCGTTTGTGATGTTTGGGATTATCACCACAGCATCAATGCAGTCCGCAGGTTGGAAGAATTTGCACCAACGCTTAACAAGGTGTTACAAACAGCTCGAAGCCAGGGTTCGTTGATCATTCATTCTCCAAGCGATTGCATGGACACTTATAAAGACAACCCCGCAAGATTGCGTGCAATTAATTCCCCCAAAGCAGGGAACCTTCCTCTAAGTATTGAATCTTGGTGCTCGCGAATCCCTGCAGAAGAAAAAGCCTTTTATCCAATCGATCAATCCGATGGTGGCGAAGATGATGATCCAGAAGAACATAAAGCTTGGGCGTTGAAACTGAAAGGCCTTGGCCGTAACCCTGGTATGCCTTGGAAAGCTCAATCTTCACTCATAGAAATAGATACCAATAAAGATTTTATCAGCGATAAGGGCGATGAAGTTTGGAACATCCTTGAACAAAAAGGTATCAAAAATGTTGTTCTACTGGGTGTTCATACCAATATGTGTGTTCTTGGAAGGCCCTTTGGTTTAAGGCAATTAGTGCGTAACAAGAAGAATGTTGTGCTCATGCGCGATATGACAGACAGCATGTACAATCCTAAGCAATGGCCTTATGTAGATCACTTTACAGGCCATGATCTTGTTATTTCGCATGTCGAAAGATTTGTTTGCCCGACCATCACCAGCGATCAAATCCTTGGTGGCAAACCTTTCGAATTCAAAAATGATTCTCGAAAAATCAAAGATGTTCAAACCCTGACGGATCTTAAAAAAATTGATGCTGATTCTTTGCGTAAGCATTGGAACACGATTATGGTTCCTGCTTCTCCGGATGTTCAAGCTTTGTTGCAACAGGGTAAGGTTCAATGGTACCGATCTTGTATTCGTATCCCTTCGGAATGGATATCTGAAAAAGGTGTTAACCTTCATTTGCAATCCTCTGCAAATGGTTTTAAAGCGTGGATGAATGGCAATGAGCTTGCAATAAACAAGAATGCTGAAGGCGCTTGTAGTTGTTTGATCAAACCAGATTTTATCAATAAGGATGATGCAAACCTGTTGGTGATTCGAATAGAAGATGCAAAAGCGCAAAACAATCAGCTTCATCTTGCGAATCTCGTGGGTAAGAGTAGTTTATCTTTGGCTGGGAGGTGGGAAGCAAGGTTAGGGGATGATTCTTCGTGGTCGAACATTCCGTTGCCTGCGAAGTTTGGCACCAGCCCGAATGTGTTTTTTGAACCGAGCAAATAATGGCGGGATGAATGAATATTAAACCTACGGTTAAACAGGAAGTTAAAGATTTAAACATCCGGATTCGCGGGTTGCTGCCTCTTGCATATCATTCTTGTCTAGAAGCAATTTCGCCTACTTCCATGGGTTCAGCAGGGCTGAAATACGATAAAGAAGGCAGAGTGGCTTGGGATGAAATCTGGACTACTTTTTGCGACCTTGCGATGGCAGGCGGCCCTCCTCACCGAGGGAAATTTCTTGGCCAACCTAATCCCGTTGATGTTTCTAAAGATCCTGAAAAGTCTAAAGCAGTGGCTTTTGAAATCATTCGAGGTATTCAGTTGACCACGGGCATGAAAGCTTCAATTGGTGATGAAATAAACTCGGTATTGCTTGAATGTGAATCTGAAACAATGGCTGCGTGGATGCACCGTGCGATCGTTGCGGAAAATGTTTTCGCTGATCATTTGGGAAATGTGGTACACCTTCCTTCGGGGCCAGATTTTCGCATTGAAAAAGAAATCAAGAATGTGATTGTCTGCGTTGCGAAAACTTGGCATTACTGGGATGGGCACATGTCCGAAAATGAAAAAGCCAAAGCGGGAAAGGTCATGAATGACGCCCCACTTATAATCCCTCCGCAGGCTTCCAATAATGAAATAATTACTGAAGCTTATACCAAAGCTGTAATTGAAACACTTGAAACCGTTGGTGCTGCATTAAAATTCGAAGGTAAAACCGCATCTGAATATGGCTGGGTTGGATTTGAATGCCCGGATGAAAAATCCGCAGCATGGATGGTAAGGGCAATCATCGCTTGTAATATTCTTGCCCGTAGGGAAATTGCAACCTTGTTACTTCCTATATTTATTGAGCATACAAGCGATTATCCTCTGACAAGAATGTTTGATTTTCTTACTGCAATTCGGAATGTTTATGAATACCAACTCGAGATGGGCGAGGTGTGAATTCTCATTAAATTAAGGATCATTCATGCGAACAAGAAATCTAGGCTTCCGGTTGTTATTTCTTTTTTCATCGGTGTTAACTGGGCCTTTATCTGCATGGGCTGTGGAGCAACCTAAGAAAGTAAACCCACCCAATATTGTGATCTTTTTAGCTGATGATCAGGGCTGGGGCGATCTGTCTTGCAATGGGAATACGATGTTGAAAACCCCCAACATTGATTCGCTTGCGAAAAACGGTGTTAGGCTTGATCGCTTTTATGTCTGCCCAGTGTGTTCCCCAACCAGAGCGGAATTCTTAACAGGTAGGTATCACCCCCGCACTGGGGTGCGTGGTGTTTCCACCGGTTTGGAACGGCTTAACCTCGATGAAAAGACTTTGGCTGATTCTTGCAAAAATGCTGGTTACGCCACTGCTGCATTTGGTAAATGGCATAACGGAAGCCAATGGCCTTATCATCCCAACGCTCGGGGCTTTGATGAGTATTACGGTTTTACTTCAGGTCATTGGGGTGAATACATAGATCCGCCTTTGGAACATAATGGTGTGCCGGTAAGAGGCAAGGGGTTTACTGTGGATGATTTCACTAGCCATGCCATCGATTTTATTGAAAAGAATTCTGCAAAGCCTTTTCTTGTCTATTTGCCTTACAATACGCCACATTCTCCTTTTATTGTACCCAAGCCTTTCTGGAACAACTTTAAAGATAAGGCGATTCCGCAGAGGGGTGTTGAAGGCGATCGTGAGGATATTGATGTGACCCGTGCGGTTTTTGCAATGTGTGAAAACATTGATGTAAATGTTGGCAGGGTTCTTTCTAAAATCGAAAACCTTGGAATCAAAGAAAACACGATCGTGCTTTATTTCTCTGATAATGGGCCAAATAGTTTTCGATTCAATGGCGGAATGAAAGGCCGCAAGGGAAGTACAGATGAGGGTGGAGTGCGCTCGCCTGGTTTTATTTCTTGGCCTGGTAAGTTGCCTGCGGGAAAAACTGTGGCACAAATTTGTGGTGCGATCGATATTCTTCCCACGCTTCTTTCGCTTAGTGGTATTAGCAGGGTTGGCGATAAGCCTCTTGACGGTAAGGATCTTTCGAAATTGTTTTTTGATGCTGACCCACAATGGCCTGAGCGCATGATTTTTTCTAATTGGGCAGGAAAAACAAGTGTACGAACAGAGCAACATCGGCTTGATGATAAAGGGGCGTTGTTCGATATGAAAAATGACCCTGCGCAAACTAAGAACATTGCAGTTAATGAACCTGAAGTTGCAAAGAAGTTAAGCGATGCGGTGGCGCAATGGCGAAAAGAAGTGATCCCTAAAAAGTATGATGAACGCCCTATTCCTGTAGGTTTTACTCAAATGCCCAGAACGCCTTTGCCTGCAAGAGATGGCACTGCTTCGGGCAAGATAAAGCGTAGTGCCAATGCGCCCAACTGTTCGTATTTTGTAAATTGGAATAGTAAAGAGGATCGCATCAACTGGGATATTGAAGTGAATAAGCAAGGCACGTATGCGGTTGAGATTTTGTATGCTTGCCCATTAAAAGATGCGGGGGCAACGATCGAGATAAGTTTTAATGATAGTAAATTGATTACGAAGGTTGTTCAGGGTTGGGACCCGCCATTGATCACGGATCAAGATGTGATAGCAAGGCCTGCTGCGGAATCTATTATGAAAGATTTCAAGATATTAGAAGCGGGAAAGATCAAGCTTTTGAAGGGGAAGGGGGATCTCGTTTTAAGGGCGCTTGAGATTCCTGGTAAGGAAGTCATGCAAGTAAGGGCCGTCAATCTTAATCTGATTTCTGAATAGGCTCATAAGGTTTTATTAAAGAATGAATGAAGGGTGCAAATGAAAATCAACATTGTTCGAATGATTGGGCTGATTGTTTTTGGGATTTCGATTGGTGTTGTAAATGCTGATGAAAAAAGCTTGAAAGTTGCAATTTATCATGGTGCGGGGGCAAGTAAGAGTGTAACCATTTTGGAAAAAGCGTTGCAGAAGTATTCCAATCTGAAAATTACAATGGTGGGTGCAGAAGATATAGCGAAAGGGTGTTTGAAGGATTTCGACATTATCATTCATCCGGGTGGTAGTGGCGGTGGCCAAGGAAAAGCTTTAGGGGAAAAGGGGCGTGAAGAGGAGAGAAAATTTGTTAGGAATGGTGGGGGATATTTAGGGATTTGTGCTGGTGCGTACTTGGCAACTTGTGATTACGAATGGTCGTTAAACATATTAGATGCCAAGGTGATTGATAAAAAGCATTGGGCTAGGGGATATGGCCCTGTAGAGGTAAGCATCACTGCAGAAGGCAAAAAAATCTTGGGGATCATGGTTGATAAAGAGACCATTTACTATCATCAAGGGCCATTGCTTGCCCCTGCTGAAAATCCTGCGATAGTGGATTATAAAATTCTTGGGACCTTTGCAAGTGAGATTGCAAAGAACGGAGCGGCCGAGGGAGTAATGAAAGGCACGACAGCAATAGCTGCAGCGCCTTTTGAAAAGGGGCGGGTATTTTGTTTCAGCCCGCATCCTGAAAGAACAGAAGACCTTGTGGATCAGGTTTACCGGGCTATCATCTGGGCTTCCGGGAAGTAAATTTACTTCCCTTTGTTTCCCAATGCTTCGCTGATTTCCATAAGTTTCTTACGCAGCAATTCCGGTTCGTAATCCGAGATGCTTTTCAGAGTGATCACTTCTTCATCATCATCAAACTTCTGCAACTTTTCTATCACACCGGCCTTGTTGATTTCGCTGTTGAATTTTGAATTATCCAAAGTAATCATAGTCACTAAGAAGTTGGGGTTCTTGACTAGTTTGACCAGATTGCTCGCACTTGAAATATCAGTAAGGTAATTGATGAAATCATCTTTGAAGTCGGCTTTGTCTGAACGCGATGCTCTTACGGTTATATCCAAGACTTCTTTAACTCGGGAGATGCGGTTCTGGTAGGGATGGATGTTGAGCAAAGAGGAAAGTTCTGTGACAGGTGCAACGGTACCTTTTTTTCCTTCATTTAGTTCTTCGCTTATTACTTCAAGCAGGGAAGCCAACTGCCTAGCAGATTCGTAATCGGGGGAGATTATTTTTCCATCGGGGCCTGGCTTGGTGTAAAGGCGGAGCAATTCCTGAACTGTTCGTGTAACCGTTGCCTTGTCGAGTTTTTTAGCTCGAAGTTTTGCGAGGGCAACATCACAAGCCTTGGAAAGTTGGATGCTTGCTGACTTGATGGTTTCGGGGTTGCCAAACGGCCTTTCATTGCTGGATGCAAGGATGCTGTTAAGCCCTTTTTCAATTTCATCGATTGGGGTTTCAGAAGCAATCAAAGCAGCCTCAACAAGTGAAGTGGGCCATGATCTTAAAAGTGGTCTTCCAGGGGAAACGCGGAGCAGAGGGCGCTGTGCTAGGTGAAAACTGTAGCCGCGTACTTGCCTGAAGCCTGGGTATTTCAAATCATGATGGCAGGCAAAGCAGTCGCTATGGGCCATGGCTATTTCGGGCCAAGAAGCTTTTGCCAATTCTTGTTGAGCTGCAATTTCTTTGGGTGCATTTGGGCCCATCATGATTTCGGGCCAAAGCATGGTAGGGTTTTTGTTGGCAAAGTCTGCACGGTCTGCTGCAAGCTTTACGGTTTCTTTGAGTGAGACTAATGCGCCCACCAGTGCTAACCGGGTTTGGAAGAAATCAACTTCTTCGAGATGGTAATTTGTTTTCTTTTCAGCGTCTGCATTTTTGAAGTAAGGCACGCTTTTTGGATCGCGCCAGTGCTGGGGTTCATTCTTGGAGAAGGTTGCGATTTCTATAGGTGGAAGAGGAGGGTGGCCTGCAGCGAACATGGCATGGGTTACAACTTTGCCTTCGCCTGCGTTGCCAATATGGCAAGAAACACAAAGCATCGAACGAACTTCGGGGTCGCGTAGATCCCGCATGCCGAGGGCATGCTTTTGGCCTGCGGTTTTTTTGCGCCAATTGAATTCTGCATGTTCACCAAGCCATTTGGAGGAAGGGCCATGGCAACCTGCACAGCTCACGCCATCAAGTTTGTCGAGGCCGCCAATATCCGCCTTTGCGGCAAGATCACCCATTGCATGGCAATTAAGGCATCCGGTTTCTTGTTTGGTAACATCCTGCCCAAGGATTTCGCTCATTCTTTTGCCACGGGGGCCAACCAGCACAGCGTAGGCTTGAGCATGTTTGTCGTGCGTTTTCCAGATGGAGTATTCCGTCATTAGTACAACATCCCAAGCACGGAGTTCTTTACTCGCAGGGTCTTCGCTTGGTAATTGGTTTCCCTTAGGTAGCGCATGGCATTCGCCACACTTTGCAGCAGACTGGTATTTTAAATCAGCCCAGGCATCTTTTTTTTCTTGAGCGTTTGAGCCTGTGGGCAACAAAAAAGAAATCAGGGAAGCGATCAGCAATCCCTGAAGAGGTTGGATCTTGATGAGTGTCATTATTTATCTCCTATTTGATTCCAACGCAATTTGCAAGGATCGAAATACTGATGAAAAAGTACCGATCGATTTTTCATTTCTGGGATTCAAACCGAACTTATCTTCAAACAAACTCGGACTATCGAACCCCTTAGGGAATACATCTTTCAATAAATTTCCCAGTATGACAAGTTCTTTTGTGAAATCTTTTGGAACTCCTTGTGGGTCGAGGTCATCCCAGGAATTATGAATGGCCGCCAAGCCTAGATATAGCTGGGCAAATTCATCCCATGAACCTTTTTCTGCGTTAGTTTTACCTGAATCTATGAGCTTCTTTGCAAGGCTTAGCAACTGGGATTTATTCCAAGTCGGGCTTTTTTCCAAATCCAGTGCCGCTATTTCCAGTTGCTCTATCGCCTTTTTGCATGATTGCCCCACCTTGCTTGGTTGAGCTCCAAATTGATTCATCTGCAGGGATACTTCTGCTGGAAAAGCCTTTACTTTGCTTTCTTCTAATACAAGCTTCAAGGCGTTGCCATTGAACCAACCACCCCAGGGTAATGAGCCTGGTTTGTTTGAATAGCCACCTTGGTATTTTTTGCTGTTGAGTTTTAAATCTTTATGGCAACTGAAGCAATCAAACTCGGTGAATTCGGGCCAAGGGGTTTTATTACCATCAACACCATGTAAACCACTTGTTCGGTCTTCCAACAATTGTAGTGCGATTTTTGAACTTTGGATCTGGCCTACGGCCCATGCCTTGGCATTAAAATCTGGATACCTTTTTAAATCATCCGACATTTTCCAATGTTTGGGGTATTGGGCAGAATATGCAGAAAGTTCAAAATTCAATCTAGGGTGGCCCGCTGCTATTAAGTCGTGGTTAACTTCCATTCCTTTTTTTGCATTGCCAACATGGCAATCTGCACACATTTTATTTCGGCTGGATAAATCTTTGGTGTTAGTCAGGCCGAAATCTTTTTCTTTTTCTTGCGCACTAAGCTTCTTGAATTTTTCTGTAAAGTGAACCGAGATATAACTTGAAGATGACCCATGGCATGATTCGCAACCAACGCCTTCGGTTAGGCTGAAGCCTGGGCCTGCGTGCTCAGATTTTCCTTGATTGGAGGAATGGCAGTTCAAGCATAGTTGGGTTGCCCCGGCGCTTCCCGGCCCGGTGTTATAAAGGTTTTTTACGATTCTATCTGATCTTGTGTTGAATAATGAAGCGTAGGCTTTATGGTGGGGATCAAACCCAGTCCAAGTGGTGTATTCGCTAAAGGGAATACCTTTGCCTAGATTTTGATTATGGCAAGCTGCTGAGGCGCAGGAGGGCGCACCTAATGGCGTAAAAGGCTCTTTTTCTGCAGCAATAATTGGTGAAGTTCTAAAACAAACAAACATAGCGCCCATGGTTAACAGGGCAAATTTTTTAAGTGCTTTGGCTTTTAAAAAGGAAATCATTGGAAGCCTACATACCGTTAAAGGAACAACCATCCCTATTTATAAATTACCACACGACTTAACATTTGTTGTTTTTATTTATCTTGATCTTCCAATTCATGGAAGATTTGATCGGAATTAGCGGAATAATCGAAATAGCATGGGAAAGCCCTTCAGCGGTTAACCTCTTCAATTCTTTTTCTTTAATTCCATGGCTTTGAGAAGTTCTTTGAAACCTGGGAGTTCCCTAATGGATTCCAAGTCGGGGTTTTTCTTTAGAAATTCGAGATCGGATAACCCTGCAAGCACAGCTTGTTGCAGTATCATCACAGAAGTTTTTCCCAAATCGCTAACCAACTTGGTTCGTTCCGCATCAGAAAGCTTTTCCTGATTTTTCACTGATGGAATTGCGCGGGATGCAAGCGATGCTGCCTTGATCATATCGGTGGGTTTGGGGTTGGGAAGTTTTTGTGTTGCTTCAATGGCTTCAAGAGTCACGCTCGGTTTTATTGCAAAAATTGCTATTTCTGCCCCTAGCAATAATCGGTTTCGTAATTGATCAGGGGGTAGGGATGGGTTTTGTTTTGAAAGGCTGAGTGATTCGTTGAAGATGATGAAAGCTTCGGGGGCACGATTTTTTTGGGCAAGGAATATTGCTAGCTGATCGATCGATTGCGCAAGCTCTTCGGTTTCTTTTTCGCCCTTGGGGTTAAAGGTAAGAAGAGTTCTGCGAATTGCGATGAGAGATTTTAAATACTTCTCTGCATCCGGGGCCCTAGCAGAAGTTTGCATGATGTTGGCAAGCGATACGGTAGGAAGTACTTGGGCAAGGGTCAGGGAATTTGACGTCTTTTTTGCAGCTAGAATAATTTCGAGCGCTTTCGAAAACGAAGTTTCTGCCTTAGCAGTAAGATTGCGAGATAAAGCCCACATGCCTTGGTTACCTAGGGTTTTTACAAGCTCGAGTCTGTAATCTTCAACATCGGGAAATTTTGCTACCAATGCGGTCTGTAATTCCCGCGCTTTTTCAAATTCCTTTTCCGCTTCTTCTGGTTTTTTGTTCGACACAAGATGGATGGCCCACTCGTTTAGATTACGTGAAAGCTCTAGGCTAAAGCCCGGGGTTTCTGGATGCTTTTCGACAAGTTTGGTCAGCAAGGCACGCCCTTCCTCCCAAGGCTTCTCCGATTTCATTCCTTGATTAAGATCCTTGAGGTAATTCCCAAGGTTGATCAAAGCCAAAGCTTGCTGAAATGGATAGTCGGTTTGTTCGGGAAACTCCGAGGCTAGTTTCATGAATTCGCTTGCAGCGCCTTCAAATAGTTCGATGGTTTCTTGTGGGTTTTTAGCAACCTCGACCAACCCGGCTCTTGTTAGCCTGGCACGGGCGAGCTCTTGTTTGATTTCGATGGAATCAGGGTTTTTTGAAGCAAGGTCTTGTAGTTGCTGAAGCGATTGGGCTGAGACTTTATCGGCATCTTTATTTTTCCCGAGGCTTTCCAACAACACACTTTCATTTAACAAGGTGCGTGATAATTCCAGATTGTATTCGATGGAATCGGGGAATTCCTTGGTTAGTGCCTTTAGATCTTCCAAGGCTTTTAGATAAAGGGGCTCAGCTTCTTTTAATCGGTTTTGCACCTGTAATTGTATGCCTCGATTATTCAAACCGGCTGCTAGATCCTTGCGGATATCAGGCACCCAGGGCACATCTTTGGCAAGTTTTTCGCGTATGCCCATAGAGCGATCAAAGGCACTTTCGGAAGCCTTGGTGTTTCCGGATGATTGCAATAGGATGCCAAGGTTGTTCAAACTATTGGCAAGTTCTTGTCTATAAAAAGGTGTTGCAGGAAAGTCAGAAACCAATAAATCTTGGATTTCCATTGCCTTGGTGTAGGCACTTTCTGCAACCGGAATATCCGTATCTCTGAACAACTTGCCTTTCTGATTCCAAGCAGAGGCAAGATCAACCCGATAATCAGGGTTGCTTGGGTTTTGGGTGACAATTCCTTGGGCTATGGTAAGAGCTTTTTCAATTGTCGTTTTGCACTCTTCGAAGCGACCGAGATCTTGCAGGGTTTGTGCAAGGCCCAAAAGCCCCTTCACCAAATTTTGCTTCTGGAGGGAATTGGATTTATCCTTTGCGACGATGTTTTCCAGCTTTTTAACAGTGGTAAATAGAGATGCCATGGCTGGTTCTAGTTTGCCCTGCGAGCGCAGCAACTGCCCAAGATTAAATTCGCTGGCTGCCTGCTTGGAAAGTGTTTGCTGATTTTCCGGAAGAGTGGATCGCAGTTCGATTGCCTTACGGTATTCGGGTTCTGCTAGGTTGGGTTTTCCTTGCTGGTTGAACAATAGTCCCAGAGCTTGTTTGCTATCTGCAAGGTCTGCAAGGAAACCTTGGTTGTCAGGTTTGATTTCGTAAAGCTTGGTAAGTTGTTCGATGGCCTGCTGCAAGTTTTTTTCAGCATCCTTAAAGTTGCCCAGCATTTCTTCAATGGATCCTAGTTGCATCAAGGTACGTGCAGTTTGCCAGCGGACTTGTACATCTTCAGAGCGGTAATCAAGAAATCGGGAAAGGAAAGTTTTTGCTTCCTGCAAAAGTTCGCGTCTGATCCGTTCCATGCGGGGTTCGTGTGCCAGGCGATTCTGCCCTACCTTGGTAAGCATCTGGTCAACAGCAGCAAGTGCATCTTGGAAGTTTCTTTCTGCTTGCAACTTTTGTTGTTCTGCGATGTTTCTTTCAGAAACAGCTTCTTCTTTTAGGCGCAAGTTTTCATCGGCTCTGATCTTTTCTCGGCCTGCAAGTATGTAACCACCAACTGAAACGCCCAAGACCATGAAAAATGTCATTAATATGAGTGCGGTTATTGCTGGTTTTCGCTTGGCCCATTTCCAGGCATATTCATACAAGGGAGTAGGCCTTGCTAGAATCGGTTCGCCTACTAGGTATCTACGTAGATCTTCTGCTAGGGCCCCTGCAGTCGCATACCTTTTCTTCGGGTCTTTTTCCAAGCACTTCAAACAAATGGTGCCGATATCTGGAGGAAGTTTGGTGTTTAACCTTACCGGGTGCACAGGTTCTTTGTTGATGACTTGCGTGATGGTATCCATCACCGTCTCGCCTCGGAAAGGCGGAATACCCGTGATAATATCGTAAAGAATTGCGCCTAAGCCGTAGATATCAGCAGCGGGCCCAATTTCTGTGGTTTTTCCCATGGCCTGTTCGGGTGCCATGTAACTGGGGGTGCCCATGATCGCACCATCTCGGGTTTGAATGGAATCGCCTTCCAAAGTTTTAGCCAAACCAAAGTCGGTAATCTTGGGAACAAATAAATCCAACGGGATGTTTTCGAAATCCACATCTTCACCCGCCTGATCGGGGGGCGATAGCAGAATATTAGCAGGCTTCAAATCTCTGTGGACGATCCCCTTACGATGAGCAAAATCCATGCCCTCTGCGATTCCCCGCATCATGATTGCTGCCTGCCTGGCGGTGGGGATGTTGTTTTTAAGGCGGGAAGATAGAACCCCCCCAGAAACAAACTCTAGCGAAAAGAATGGAAGATTATCTATTTCTCCAATTTCGTATATTTTTACGATATTGGGATGATCAAGCTTAGCGACAGCCTCGGCTTCGATGCGGAAGCGAGCAATTTCTATCTTGCTGGCTCGCCCTGCTGATAAAATCATTTTCAACGCAACAAGTCTTTTTAATCCCGTTTGCCTAGCTTTGTAGACAACGCCCATTGCGCCCCGGCCTAACTCTCCTACGATTTCATATCCTTCGGGCGCTTTTGCAACGATTTTTCTAATCGTGGATTTGCTCTTCGTCACTGGGTTAGTCTGTGATCCACTTACTATTTTTATGTTTTGGTGAACCCCGGTTTTTTCTAAGTCAGGATTACTCAAGGGTTTCGTTGAGGTATCAAAATTTGGCTGTTTCTGAACGCGGGTATCAGGGCCTGGCACCATATCTAATGTTGCTTGAGGGCCTCCCGTGTCTGTACCGAAATTTTGATTTGTTGGGTTATTTAGATTTGGTTTTTTCTGAATGCGTGTATCAGTGCCTGGTCCCATTTCCAAAGTTGCATCTGGATTGTTTATCGCTTGAGTTTTTTGGAAATCCACTGTTTTGGTTTCGTTTGCAGTACCAGGTTTTGATTGCGTGTGCGAAATTGATTCGGGTTTTAAAAGCTGTGAATCGAGCAGGGTGCCTTGCAAATTTTGAGTGTCTAAAAGTTTGGAATTAGGTTCTTCATCAACGGAATTTAGCACTAGGGTGTTATCAATTGATTCGGGTTTTAAAAGCTGTGAATCGAGCAGGGTGCCTTGCAAATTTTGAGTGTCTAAAAGTTTGGAATTGGGTTCTTCATCAACGGGATTTGGTACAAGGGTGTTATCAATCGAATTGGATTGCTCTGAAAAAATCGGCTTTTCAATTGAGGAAGGGAGATAGCTATCTAAAAGGGTACCGGTTCCATCGGAAGACTCGATTTCCAATAGTTTTTCACCACAGGTAGGGCATTCGACAACCTGGGTTGTATTGCTATCAGTAGTTGGAAATGAATGGCCATTTTTGCATGTAAACATGATGTTTTTGGAATAAATCCAATCCCTAAAATAAGATCAGCATTGAGATTATTTAAAATCCATTGTATTGGATCATTCTGGCAGGTAATTCTGTGTAAATAAAGCATAAAAATTCGGGTTTCGAGTGCCTTATTAACTATTAAATGGATATGATGTAATAGATTTGCCGATAATAACTAAGATTTCAGCCCGTTTTCAAATGTTCCTTGAGGTAAAATAGATGATTTGGTAGGTTTAGGGTTATATTTAATCGGGAATATTACTGTGAAAATATTGCGTGATTTTAACATCTGGGCCAACTCTAATAAACTGCTCCTAAAATTGAGTAGTTTGGATCGCTATGTTCATTCTCGAATGCTTCAATTGGAAACCCTTGAAGGCCGTATTACCCCCGCAACTTTCACGGTTGTTAATAATTTGGATGCTGGAACTGGATCTTTAAGGCAAGCTATCACCGATGCCAATCTAAATGCTGGGCCAGACATAATTAATTTTAATATTTCTGGAAGTCCTGGCGCAATTCAAACCATCACCCTAGCCACCGCTTTACCTGTCATAATTGGTCAAGTTACTATCGATGGCACCACGCAAAACGGGTACAGTCCCAACACCTTATCCGTTGGTGCAGGGAATAATGCTGCAATTAAAATCCAACTTAATAATTCAGTACCGGGTGCAACTGGATTGGATTTTGTTGACATAAACAATACAAATAGTTCCGTAATTGGATTGTCTTTCATCAACTTTTCTTTTGCCATAGCCATTCGTAACCAAGCGGCGAACGGAATAACCATCAAAGGTAACTACTTTGGTCTCAATGCAGATGGCACCGCGCAATCAAATGGTTTGAGTGGGACTGGTATTGAAGTAAGTAATGCTAGTTCGGTGACTGTTGGTGGTAACACCGCTGCAGATCAAAATGTTTTTGGCAACTTGAACTTTGGAATTCTTCAGGTTGCAGGTAGTGGCAGTAGTTTCACAGGTAATCGTATTGGATTGGGTAAAACCAATACCAGTTTCATGCCGAATACCACCGGGATACAGATCAACAATAATGCCAATGTTAATGCCCTTAATCATTCCATTTCTGCGAACTTAATTGGGAAGAATACCACGGGTATCAAGCTTATAGGTTTACAAGGTGGTACTGGAACTGTCACGGGAACACAAATTGTTGGAAATCTAATTGGTACCGATAGCCCGGTTTCGACTAATAATCTTGGGAACTCAGGCGATGCGATATCCATTGATAATGGTGTTATCAACACAACGATTGGGGACTCTGTAAAACCAAATACGATTGCATATTCCAATCAAAATGGAGTGCTGATAACTGGTGCAGCATCGGTAGGAAACACAATTCAAAACAACATCATCCGGAACAATTTAGGTCTTGGAATTTTACTTCTAAATGGTGCAAACAGTAATATTGTATCCCCAGTTCTGACCCAGCAAATTCCCAACGGAGCCGGCGGGTTTACTTATTCGGGTTTTGTAAATGGTGTAGCAAACACTCAATATACCGTTGATTTTTATTCATCGCTAATTTCAGATTCGCGATCCCAGGGCGCTAATTATCTTGGTTCTACTACGGTTACCACGGATGCCTCAGGCAATATTGGCTTTACTGGTTTTGCTCCCACGCAAAATCAAACTTCCCAAGGTGCAACTTATGTGGTGACTGCAACTGCAACAAATCTTGGTATCGGAACTTCAGTATTTTCCGCAGGTCCGCCCGCACAAATTAGCGTTGTTTCAGGAAGTAGCCAAACCACCTTGGTTGGGACTGCATTTGCAAACCCATTAACAGCCAAGGTTGTGGATTCGCGTGGCGACCCTGTGCCAAACATTCAGGTGCAATTTGCAGCGCCTAATTCGAATCCTCCAACAAATCCTGCAACCGGAACCTTTCCGGTAAATCAACAATCCATCATCGCCATTACCAATACGGTTGGGGAGGCTGCTTCTACGACATTAACAGCCAATAACTTTGCCGGTAACTTTATTGTGTTAGCCCAAGATGTTAACAATGCGGGTATCGCCCCGGCAAATTTTGCATTAACCAATACTACGGCAGCGCCTACCATAACTTCCTTCACGCCAACTTCAGGGCAGGTGGGAACTTCCGTAGTGATTTCAGGTTCAGGTTTTGAAGGGTCAGTACAAGTCAATTTTAATGGTGTTACAGCAACTAATGTGGTTATAAATTCTGCCACCCAGATAACTGCAAGGGTGCCTACAGGCGCAACTACAGGGCTTATTTCGGTGACTACTTCAGGTGGAACAGTTACGACTACCACTAATTTTACAGTTACTCCCACTGCTGCAGTAACTTATAGCGTAACCAATACTTTAGATTCAGGATTAGGTTCGTTAAGACAAGCTATCAATGATGCCAATGCAACCGCAGGCAATGACATTATTAATTTTAATTTCGCTACTGGTCCCGGCCCTTACAAGATTACCTTAAATTCGTCACTGCCCAACATTTTGGCTGCATCTAGCTCAGGCTCTCTTACCATTACTGGCCTTGGCGCTACCTCGCTTACTATTGACGCTAACAAAAACAACTTTAGAATTTTTAGCATCGACTCTGGTGGTAATCTCTCCATCTCCGGCGTGACTGTTACTGGTGCAAATATTACTGGCAATGGCGGCGCCTTTAATAACTCTGGCATCCTTACCATTTCCAATTCCATCCTCTCGGGAAATTCTGGAGACAGCGGCGGCGCCATCTACAGCGGTAACGTCAGCACCCTCACCGTTAACAATTCGACCATCTCGGGTAATCTCGCAAACAACGGCGGCGGCATCTTCAACGCCTCCACCCTTACTCTGACAGTCAACAATTCGACCATCTCAAGTAATCTCGCAAACGATGCTGGTGGTGGTATCTTCTTTGACCGTACAGGAACCTTTACGGTCACTAATTCCACCCTCTCCGGCAATAATGCTAATCGCGGGGGCGCCATCGCAAACAGCGGAAGCGGTACCCTCACGGTCAGTAATTCCACAATCTCTGGCAATACAACAATTAACGGCGCTGGCATTTACAATACCGGCGGTAGCACCCTTACCGTGATAAATTCCACGCTCTCTGCCAATACTGCAACTAATGGCGGCGGCATCTTAAATAACTTCGGCGGCACCCTCTCCGTCTCCAATTCCACCTTCTCGGGCAATACTGCAAGTAAAGGCGGAGGCATATTTAGCGATAACAACCTTACGGTCACTAATTCCACACTCTCTGGCAATTCTGCTGCAGTTTCGGGCGGCGGTATCTTTAGCAACGGTGGCAATCTCAACATCGCCAACACTATTATCGCCAATAGTACCAGCGGTGGTGATTACGCTGGTACCGGAACTGTAACCCTTATTTCTCCTGCTACCGCCGCTAGCAATCTTGTTACTCAAGCAGGGCTTCTGTGGGCCACCACTAAAACTACCACGGAAATCAACCTTGGCCCCCTACAAAACAACGGCGGCCCTACATTCACCATGGCTTTAGGTGTGGGCAGTGCCGCTATTGGCGTTGGTAATGCAACAATAAGTAATGCCGCCCCTATCAATGGTTTGGATCAGCGTGGCTATGTCCGCTCTTCCACCGCTCCCAGCATTGGCGCATTCGATTTGCCGACCATAACTTCCTTCACGCCAACTTCAGGGCCAACTGGAACTTCGGTAGTGATTTCAGGTTCAGGTTTTGTAGGAACAACAGTAGTTAGGTTTAATGGAATTACAGCAACTAATGTGGTTGTAAACTCTGCCACTCAGATAACTGCAATGGCACCTGCAGGCGCAACTACCGGCCCTATTTCTGTGACTACCCTTGGTGGAACAGTTACGACTACCACTAACTTTACTAACACTTCAAATATTGTTTCTAGTTTTAAAGTAGAACTTGCAAACCCGGGGCAGCAAATTTTTGCTGGTGTACCTGTAAGTGTTACAATTACCGCTCTCAACTCAACTGGAGGAGTGGATTCCAACTTTGTTGGTTTTGTGAATATTTCAACTACCGATTCTTCGGCGACCATCCCTGCTAATGTTGCATTTGTTGCTGGTGATAATGGTGTTGTTGCTATTACTGCAATTTTTCGTACCCTAGGGCCAGTTACTGTCACTGCAAATTTTAATGGCAATGCTACCGGTAGTGGATCTGGAATTGTATTGCAAGGATCTAATGAACCGTTTCAGGTTTCATCACCAAGTGCGCCTGTTCCTTTCCCTCTTGGCGTCAGCATCACCAAGGATCTTGCGTTTCTTACTGGCGTGACCTCGGCTACGATTTCTGAATATGTAGCAACGATAGTATGGGGTGATGGTAGCCAAAATAGCGCAGGCACATTCACTCCATCAGCTAATCAACCAGGTGTATTTCAAGTTTTAGGCACTCACACTTATAGCTCACTTGAATTGTTTAGCGGTTCGGTCACCGTTACTAGGATTTCTGATAATACAAGTTCTTCAAGCAGTTTTAATGCGGAAGTGTTAACCGCATCACAAAACAACAACTTAAATGGTGCCAGTGGAGCAATATTACCACCTGGAGGGCGGACTGCGGATGCCAGTGTTAATGGCTTTAACTCCTTTTACGAGCAGTCAGCCAACAATTCCAGCTCGGTAATTTTGTTTACCGCTTCCTATTTTAGCAATCCACAGCCCTATACTACTACTGTCCCAGCACAAAGCTTTTTTGATGTCCGGTTGCGCAACCCTGAGCCGGGGGCTTTGCTTACCCTCACTGCTAGCTTTTCTGGTGGCTTGCAGCGGAATTCTTCTCCTTATTTGCAGTTTGCACAAGACACTTCAACCTCTTACGAGAATGTTGTCTCAGCAAATAATCTGGTGATCATTAATTATATCGATAGCACGATCACGGTTTATCTTGATCAAAGTAGCTTCCCTCTTATCAACAACTTAACAGGTACGGTTTTTGCGGTGGTTACCAACACCACTCAGGTATCCTCCAATACTATCACCATTATGCCCGCAGCTTTTACCGGCGGCACAGCAGTTGGAATCGCATGGGGCTCTTCCTCAACTTTGGTGGATGTCTCTAGCTCCGCAAATGCTTCCAATACATCGCTTACATTCCAGAATTCCAGGCAAACTACTTTATCGCTTGCGCCCTCGCAATCTAAAGGGACTGTTATTTTACGGACTGTGAATAACGGCGGTACAACCAACGATGATGCTAGCAAGGAAACCATCAAGCAATTGATCAACCCCGATATTATTCAGAAGTTAATCAGGGGTACGATCGGCATCGGGCCAGAAGTGATAGGCGGAATGATTAAAAAGATGCTACCTGAAAATGCAGGTGATTTTTTAAAGGAATGGTCCAAAGTGATTTCCGAAATCAAGGCTATTCCTAATGATATGATCACCCCTAAACTGAATGCGATTCCCCAAACCAATAATGGTTCATCCACCGACAATCCCGAAGAATGTGACGATTCTTTCTTGGAAGATGCAGCATTCGATGATATTTCAAAAATTAGCTCGGCTCTAGGCCTGGTGGATGAATCAACCCCCTGTTTAAATGAAGTTTCGCCAGATTCAATGCTTGAGGAACTGGCTTTTTGTGGGGAAATCAACTGGGCCGGTTTGGCGCTTTCAACCCTCACCCTCTCGCAATTCCGCACTTTTTCCAAGGATAAGCCCAAGCGTGTTCGTCCCATCAAGGTTGGCGCCTAAGCAAATATCCCAAACTTTATAGCCATCTGATTGCTCCACAGCGATTGAGGTGCTACCATTTATGTAGTGGTATGTTTTTTTGCGTTATCGGTGTGATTGAATTATTATGCGCGATCCTTTTTCTTGGTCCATTCCGTTAGGTAGGGTCTTTGGTATCCTCGTTAGGGTGCATATATTGTTCCCTTTGGTTGCGCTCGGTTTAATCATGCGTATCAGCTTTTCTAAGCCTTCACCGCCCGATCATACTTGGCTTGATGCGTTGCAATTGACCATGCTCTGGTTTTTTTCCGTATTCCTTCATGAACTTGGCCATTGCTTTGGGGCCCGGAAAATGAATGGCGATGCCACCGAAATCATGCTTTGGCCTTTAGGTGGATTAGCGCAGGTTGATATCCCCAAAAATCCCCGGGCGCATTTCATCACCGCTTTATCTGGCCCACTTGTCAACCTTGTACTTTGCTTTTTATGTGCTCTTACGCTTGCGTTTATCGGCTCTTCTTTTCAACCGCCTTGGAGTCCCTTCTGGCCACCTTTCCGCATCGATGCCGAAGGCACCATGAACCTTGTCACCTGGGCCGGGTTTCTTGAAGAGACTACTTCTTGGTTTCCTATCTTTCTTTCCAGACTCTTTTTCGTTAACTGGACACTTTTTCTTCTCAATGTTCTTCTGATAGGTTTCCCGCTTGACGGCGGTAGAATGTTGCAAGCTTTTCTTTGGCCCAGAATTGGGTATCGCCAATCGACTATCTTGGTGATATTTACAGGCTTTGGTTGCATGTTTCTCGTGGGCTTTTTTGGTATTATTTTTAATGAAGTAATGGTGTTGTGTCTTGCTGTTTACATTTATGTTGCATGCAAAAATGAATGGCAGATTCTGGAAATGGAAACATCTGACTATGAATCTGGATATGATTTTTCGCAAGGGTATACCAGCTTCGAAAGAGATGACCCTGAAGTTCCTGAAAAGCCAAAACTTAGCTGGTGGCAACGATGGAAAAAAGCCCGCACTCTTAAAAAAATTAAAAGCATAATAAAGCAGCAGGAAGACGAAGAAATCCGCATGGATTCTTTGCTTGATAAACTTCATCGTGAGGGTTTTAAATCTCTTACAGAAGAAGAACATCGATTCATGAAGCGTTTCAGTGATCGTTACAAAAACCGTTCCCAGTAATCTTTAATTTGGAGAAATGTTCGGGCTGGTTTCTTTAACCGGCTTCGAATCTATTTATTATGGCTGATCTTATCCAACCCAGAACCCTCAAAGGGTTTCGCGATTACCTCCCCTCTCTTATGATTCCCCGTGAGGAAATCCTGCAGAAGGCCCGTACCGTTTATCGATCTTTTGGCTTTGCGCCCATCGATACACCCGCCCTTGAATACACCGAAATCCTACTCGGTAAAGGTGGCGCTGAATCCGATAAACTTATCTATCGTTTCAAGGATCATGGCGATCGCGATATTGCTTTACGCTTCGATCTTACGGTACCTTTCGCACGCTTTGCCGCACAGCATGTCCCAACTCTTGGCACACCTTTCAAGCGCTATCATATGGGCCCTGTTTGGCGTGGTGAAAATACAGCCCATGGCCGTTACAGAGAATTCTGGCAGTGCGATTTTGATACCATTGGCACCACCTCGAATTCTTCTGACATCGAAGCTGCACTTGTTATCAACGCATTGCTTGCTGCGATTGGATTCGAGCGCTTCGAAATTCATGTCAACAATCGTTTGATTCTCTCAGGCTTGCTTGAAGAACTTGGCCTTGCGGATAAATCTGTCGCTGTACTTCGAGCTCTTGATAAGCTTCCCAAAGTTGGCATCGAGCCTGTTGTTGAAGAAATGGTATTGCATGGGGTTGATGCGGAAAAAGGCAGGAAGGTTCTTGAACTTGCAGGTTTTAAAGGCACCAACGAAGAAATCCTCGCCTTTGTCTCGCAAAAGTTTGGCAACAATCCAAAAGCAGCCGATGGGGTTAAAAGGCTAAGCGAATTGCTAATCGTCGCACGCGAATCAGGTGTCCCTGATGAAAGATTACGCATCGATCTTTCCATTGCTCGCGGTTTGGATTACTACACCGGAACCATCTTTGAAACTTTCCTTTCCGATCTCCCTGGCATCGGCAGTATTTGCTCTGGCGGGCGTTACGATAACCTTGCTGGCCTCTACACTAAAATGCCTTTGCCCGGCGTTGGCGCATCGCTTGGATTGGATCGCTTGCTTGCTGCGATGGAAGAACTAAAAATCTTAGGTGGCGTGCAGGCTAGTGCCCCGGTTTTCATCGTTCGTTTTGCTGATACGCCTATTGGGGTTTACGAAAAGCTTGCCGCAACTTTGCGGGCTGCAGGTATTGGCGTTGAGGTTTTTATTGAACCTAAAAAGATAGGCCAGCAATTGCAATATGCGGAGAAGCGCGGATTTCGCTTTGCCTTAATTGCAGGCCCAGATGACTTTGCTTCTAAAAAGTTCAAAATCAAGGAACTTGCTACCAGGCAGGAAGCCGATTACGATGAAGCAATCATTGTTTCTCAGTTGCGTACCATGCTGGGGATTGGCCTGCCCGGATAATTTTCACCCCTCGGCCCAGGAGGGTTTTATGGATCGTGGCAATCACTACGAGTCTGCATTTGAATCGTATTTGCAGGATAACAAGATCTGCTATGTTGCTGTTGATGAGCAACGCAGGTCGTGCCTAGGTGGCGAACCCGTAAAAAGCCTAGATTTTATCCTTTACGCAGAATCAGGCGCTCGATTCGTGGTTGATGTAAAGGGGCGAAGGTTTCCTGGTGGGCCTCCCGAAAAACCAAAAAAGGTTTGGGAATGCTGGTCTACCATTGATGACGTGGAAGGCCTTGAGCGGTGGGCGGGGATGTCGGGCCCAACTTTCCAAGGCTTATTAGTTTTTATTTACGATATCGCTAATGAAGTCAACTTCCCTGAAAATACTGAAGACTTTTGGAAATTCAGGGATAAAAGATATTTGGCACGAGCCGTTTTAATATCTGATTACAGGGCCCAAATGCGTCAAAGAAGCCAGAGTTGGCGAACAGTTGATTTGCCAGGCAAAGTTTTTCGCTCTTTGGTTAAGCCTCTTCGATATTTTCTTGAACTTCCTGAAATAGAGGAAGAGTTTGAAACAGACTGGTAACTTTATGAACCGTTGTAAATTTGGTGTGAAGCTCGAATGTTTTGGGGTCCCTTTGCGCAAAGCTCTTTTGCTTGCTGCTCAAGCAGGTGCGCAAGGCGTGCAATTTGATGTCATAGGCGAACTTTCTCCGGATAAACTTTCCGAGTCCGGGCGCAGAGAAATCTCCTATCTACTCAGATCTTATAACCTTCAGCTTGCTTCTATCTTTTGCCCGCTACGCAATGGGCTCGATGTTGCACTCGATCAGGAACAGCGCATACTTCATCTTAAAAAAGTAATGGATCTCGGGTTTGATCTCGGCTGCAATGTGCTAGCCCTTCATGCAGGCCAGATCCCCCAAGAAAAAGAAGATAAACGCATTGCTACTTACACTGAATCGCTTTCTTATTTAGGCGCACATGGCGACCGAATAGGCGTTTCTCTTGCTTTGGAAACAGGGCAGGAATCGGGCAAAGTGTTGCTAGATTTCATTTCTCAGATTGATTCAGGAGCTTTGGGTGCCTCGCTAAATCCTGGTAATTTAACGATCAATGGCTTTGATCCCCTGCAAGCGGTTCTTGATCTTGGTTCACGAATCAAACTGGTTCATGCCAGAGAATTCCAAAGCAATGGGCCCGGCAGAGCTGCTCGGGAAGTACCTCTTGGTCATGGTAATTTTGACTGGAATTCCTTTATGGTTTACCTCGATCAATCCGGCTATCAGGGCTTTTTGATTTCCGAAAAAGAAGAGGGTGATGACAAAGCAGAACAATTGGTTCATGGTCTTCGATTCCTTAAGGCTTTGGGCAATATTGGTTATTGAATTCCGTTCCCTACTTTGCGATTATCGTTGCATCTAAACTTCATTTCCAATCAGGGGTTTATTATGAATCGTCGAAGTTTTATCGCTACCACAGGCGCAAGTGTCGTTTCTTGGAATGCTTTTGCTGCACCATCTGAAAAAGTAAATATTGGAATTATGGGTGCAGGAGGCAGGGGTACTGCACTTGCAAAATCATTTTCTAAAATCCCGGGTGTGCAGATTGGGTTTATCGCAGACCCAGATTTTAATCGTGCGACCAACGCTGCAGGGGAGGTCGAGAAAATCTCTGGCAAGGCACCTAAGGTTGATAAAGACTTCAGGAAAATTCTCGATGATAAGGATATCGATGTTTTTGTTTGTGCGGCTTGCAACCACTGGCACGCCCCTTCTACTATTCTTGCTGTTAAAGCTGGAAAGCATACTTATGTCGAAAAACCTTGCAGCCATAATCCTCGAGAAGGCGAAATAATGGTTGAAGCTGCTGCTAAGTACAACAAACTTGTGCAGATGGGGAATCAAAGGCGCACTTGGCCTAAGATTCGAGAAGCAGTTGATCTTATTCATAAAGGTGAAATCGGCGAAACTCACCTCGCTCAATCTTGGTATTTAAATAGCAGGCCTTCCATAGGCAAAGGTATTGAAAAGCCCGTACCTGCTGGCCTAGACTTTGATTTATGGCAGGGCCCTGCTCCGCGCAAAGCTTATAAAGATAACTACCTTCATTACAATTGGCATTGGTTCTGGCACTGGGGTAATGGCGAATTGGGAAATAACGGAATTCATTTGATTGATGTCTGCAGATGGGGCCTAGGCGTGGAATTTCCCACTTCCGTTCATTCTTCTGGTGGAAGGTATATGTACAAAGACGATCAGGAAACCCCCGACACCCATATGGTTGAATTTAATTTCAACCAAGGCAAGCATATTCAATGGCTTGGTCTTAGTTGTAACCGTTTACCCGAAGGCAACACCCCCGACATTCTTTTTGTTGGATCTAAAGGAACAATTGCTATCAAAGGTAGCGGTTATATCGTTTATGATTCCAAGGGGAAAGAAACTAAGAAGGCGACTGGCGATGGAGGTGAGTCAGAGCATCTTGCCAATTTTATTTCGGCGGTTCGTGGCAATGGCAAGTTGAACTCTCCTATTCCAGAAGGGCATAAGAGTACTTTGCTTTGCCATTTGGGAAATATTTCCCAGCGGGTGGGCCGAACTCTTAAGTGCGATCCCGCTAATGGGGCCGTTTTGAACGATCCTGAAGCTAAGAAGATGTGGACTAGAGAGTATGAACCGGGTTGGGAGCCAAAGCTTTAGAGTATTTTAAGGATCACTAAACTTAGGTTTTCAGCCGAAGTATAATTATTTGAGAATTAATTGGAATTCAAGATTGAATTACTCCGATATTATGATAGACTAATTCCGTTCTGTCTGGCATTGCAAAATGCTGTGCAGGACTCATTTCCCCGGGTTGCATCCTAGAGCGAGCAAGGTCGTTAAACATCTTGTTACGGTTGCAACCCACTCTTATTAAAAATCAGGTCGATATCGAAAGTGTTAAGTTAAATAATTAAATCTCCAAGTTGAGCTTCGAAGTGCATTGCGAAGAGTTACCAAAATCATACAGGTTAAAATCTTTTTTAAACCTTAAAGGTAGTGATCTTTTAAACTAAGATGTTCGCATGGTCTATAGGTTGCCAACTAGAGCGAAACAAGAAAGATTAATTGGTAATCATCTCGTTACGGTTGCAAACCATACTTTTATAATAGGTTGCAATTATTAAGTTTGGATTAAGGATTGTGAAACTGAACAGGTATTTTGGATAGCAGGCTATATTTTGGAGTCGAAAAAATAGTTATTCTGTCTAAGAGGTGTTGTAGTTATCACGAAAAAATAAGTTTAAAGTTAGTCGAACTTGTGCTTTAAGTAGGGCGTTTTAGTCGTTTTTTGTCTAAAATCAAAGAACTAAGCTGCATCCCTTTTAGGCGCAACCTGTTTAGTTTGGGAAGTTTAGGCAATTTTAAAAATAATTCTCAAAAAATTCATTAATTTTGTCATTTTAATTCATCTAAATCGCATTTACTATATAGGAATAAGGTATCAAGCTTCTTGAAGCCTTAAAATTCCTCAAGTTGGTTTTTAAGTTTGCACTTCCCCCGGGTTGCTACCTAGAGCGAGCAAGGTCGTTAAACATCTTGTTACGGTTGCAACCCATTCTTTATTTAATCCACATAAGGGTCTGCGCCCAAATCCTTGAGTATCTCCTGCCTTTGCTTTTCATGAACCAGCAAATCAACGCGTGAAAGATAATGTCTTCTTTCCACCCGATGTTGTGCCAGCTTAAACATGGAAAGATACTTGTTCCATTCACGAATGGTGCCTGAGATTCCCAGATTTTTTAGTTTCATCTGCCTGCCTTGGCCCAACCCTTCCAATAATTCATCATCCAACGATAGGAAAAATTGAGCACTCCCTGGATCTCCCTGACGCCCGGCACGCCCCGCCAACTGCCGGTCAATTCGAATTGATTCGTGCCTTTCTGTTCCTAATACATGCAAACCCCCTGCAGCGATTACTTCCTTGCATGGCTTGATATCTGTTCCTCTCCCTGCCATGTTGGTTGCAATCGTGATCCTTCCAAGTTGGCCAGCTTGTTCGATAATTTTTGCTTCGAGTTCATGATTCTTGGCGTTAAGAACCTGGTGTATCAATCCTGCATCATGAAGTTTCTGGCTGAGTATTTCCGATTTGTCAACGCTCCTAGTTCCGATAAGTACGGAGCGGCCCTCGGTTCTAAGCTTTTGAATTTCATCCACGATGGCATCGAATTTAGCATTTTCATTGGGGTAGACTTTGTCGGGCCATAATTGTCTTAGAATTGGTTTGTTTGTGGGAACACATACCACCCAGATTTTATAGACCCTTCGAATTTCCATCCGGTTTTGCAATGCGGTACCTGTCATACCACCCAGCTTCTTGTAAAGCCTGAAATAACTTTGAAAGGTTATTTGTGCTGCATGTTCATCACTATGCGTAACCGGTATTTTTTCCTTGGCTTCCACTGCTTGATGAAGCCCATCACGCCAATGTCTATCGGGCATTCTTCTTCCCGTAAATTCATCAATGATCACGATCTTGTTTTTGTCAACAAGGTAATGCTGGTTTAATTTGAAGCGATAATGCGCTTGAATAGCCTGTTCCATGGCTTCATGCAACTTGTCGAGGGCGTCGCCATGCGGCCCTGAAGGCGGGTTTGAATAGCGTACAAGGTGTTTGCCCAAGGCGGTGAGTTCAAGTTTTTGCAATTGCGGATTAAAGATGAAATGCTGACCGGCTTCCATTCTTTGAACTAGATCATCGGCCCAGAGGTAAACTACTTGTTCTTCAGGGGTTGCAGGTCGCACTTGCCCGCTGATGATAAGAGGGGTTCTGGCTTCATCGATAAAAATATTATCAGCTTCGTCAACAAGAGCGAAGTGGTGGCCTCGTTGGACAAACTTGGATGCAGGGGTTGCGTTTCCTGCCAGCCAAGGAGACCAGAACGGAGTTTCTGCACCTTTGCCATCGGCTATTTTCAGGCGATCGCGTAAAAAATCGAAGCCGTATTCGCTGGCAGTGGCGTAAGTAATATCGCACTTGTAAGCATTTTGGCGATCAAGATCCGACATTTGCTGTTGCAGAATTCCGGTGGTCATTCCCAAAGCTGCGTATACGGGTTTAAGCCATTCGCCATCGCGGCGTGAAAGATAATCGTTAACGCTTGCAACATGAACGCCTTTTCCTGCCAAGCCATTTAAGAAAGCAGGAAGACTTGCAACCAAGGTTTTTCCTTCACCAGTTGCAAGTTCTGCAAGTGCCCCGCCATGAATGACTGCACCAGCAACCAACTGCACATCAAATGGGCGCATGCCTAGAATGCGTTTACATGCAATTGAAGCGAGGCCAAAAGCTTCGGGGAGCATTTTGTCTAGTGATTCGCCCCCGCGAGCACGGCCTTTCATTTTCTTGGATATTTCGAGTATTTCAAAATCGGTGAGTTTGTCGAATTCGGATTCCCAATGGCGGATTTTGGGCACCTGCAATGCTGCATATGCCAACCTTCTATCCCAAGGCGAACCAAACCACGATACTAATTGATTTTTCCACTGGCTTCCAAACCGATCTGTACGGTTTAGCGATTCCAGTTTGCCAGCGTCATGCTTGGCTGATTCTTCTACTCGATGCGTTGAAGATTGCTCCACGGTCAAACCTCATGTTTTGAAAGCGTATCTTTTCACCAGTTATATTATATTGTAATGGAGTTTTAAGAAATGATTAACATAATATCAAATAAAAGAGACCTTCAGATTGCCAACCACCTCTCCCAATGGTTGACAACCCGAAGGCCAAGAAGGACTAACAAAGGTTCCTTTATTCCAGCCCAACCAACCCGCTGTTCTACTCTCCAATAGCCAGCGCGGGTCGGCTGGTTCTGGTCGGGGCGCCTCCGCAAGCGCACATCACTAATACAGCAAAAGCCGGGCCAATTGTTTTTCATCAACCCAAAAAGAATTTTGTTTTTGTTGTAAACATATTCATAGTTATAACTTATGTTGTTTTTATTTTGTTAATGGCTGTACCGAATCTGCTAGCCAAAGCAACCTGTGCCCGTTTTTTAAGCAAGTCTGCTTTGGTTTTGAGCTTTGGAAATCTAGTGAAGCGAGGTAATAAGTAGGTAAAATAACTACTTCAAGGATTATTACTTTGAAACTTCCCTTTCTTTTGTTCTATCTTGGTTGCATTCCTTCCGATTTTAGTGAAGAGGGGCACTAGACCTTGTTTACTTTTCCCCCTACCATGCTTTTTGACTGATGTTTGGCTATTTGAGGTTACCATGGCAACTGATTTTCGATTGAAAGAGATTCTGCCCGAAATTACCGAGTCAATTGTTGCAACTTACACAGAGTGCAATATGACCAGTCATTTGGGGCACAAACCGTTGCCTAGCAGGGAAGCCGTCAACGCCATGCTTGCAGACCTCCTAGATATCCTTTTCCCAGGGTATTTTCGCAGGCAAAACCTTCACATTGCCAATGTTGAATATTATGTGGGCGACCTAATCGATGGCTTGCATGATAAATTAATCGTGCAAATCACCCGGGCTTTACGCCATGAACAGGAAAGTCAGGCATCCCCAGAAATCAATAAACATGATCTCGAAGCAATAGCGCAACAACGCACGCTGGATTTTCTTAAAAAACTCCCCGAAATCCGCATGGTGCTTGAACATGATGTGCAAGCCGCTTTTGAAGGCGATCCCGCTGCCAAGGGCCATCACGAAATTATTTTCTGCTATCCAGGCATCGAAGCTATTTCCATTTACAGGCTGGCTCATCAATTATTGCTTCTTGGTATTCCTCTCATTCCCAGAATGATGACTGAATACGCACATAGCAAAACAGGGATTGATATTCATCCAGGTGCTCGGATCGGACCGCGCTTTTTCATCGATCACGGTACGGGTGTGGTCATTGGCGAGACCTGCGACATTGGGATTAATGTGAAGCTTTATCAAGGTGTTACTTTAGGTGCACTTTCATTCCCAAAAGATGCTTCGGGCAATATTATCCGAGGCAAGAAGCGCCATCCCACCTTGGAGGATGATGTGGTCGTGTATGCCAATGCCACCATTCTTGGGGGCGATACCATCGTAGGCAAGGGCACTGTAATCGGGTCGAATGTTTGGCTTACGCAAAGCGTTGCTCCTGGTAATGTGGTTGCACTCGAAAAACCAGTGCTACGCATGAAGGGCCCTGCAAGCAAAGATACCGGCCTTCATTACAGCATCTGAAAGCCCCAAAGAATGCACACTCAGCTTCTTAAATTAGATCCGGATAATCCAGACCTTGAAGTTCTTCATAAAGCCGCTTTGATTCTGAATCAAGGTGGCTTGGTGGCAATTCCCACAGAAACCGTTTACGGCTTAGCTGCAAATATCTTTAATGCATCTGCAGTTGCGAAAATTTATACCGCCAAGGGTAGGCCAGGAAACAACCCTCTTATTGTTCATGTGCATTCGGTGGAGCAGGCCAAAACTCTGGTATTGAGCTGGAATGATAGCATCCAGAAACTTTCGGAAGCATTTTGGCCAGGCCCTTTTACCATGGTGCTCGATAAAAAAGATCTGGTGCCTGATTGTGTAACAGCGGGCGCTTCAAGCGTTGCGCTTCGCATTCCCAAACTATTTGTCACCCGCAAATTAATCGAGATTGCAGGGGTACCACTTGCTGCACCGAGTGCTAACATTTCAGGTGCAATTTCGCCTACCACTGCAAGCCATGTGCTTAAAGATCTCGAAGGTAGAATTGAAATGATTCTTGATGCAGGCCCGGCTTCGGGAGGTATCGAATCCACGGTGCTTGATGTTCGGTCAAATCCACCCACGCTTCTTAGGCCAGGCTTGGTTACTGTTCAGATGATCGAGAAAATAATAGGCCCGATCAAACAGTTTCAACAACAGCATTTACAAAGCGGGGCTTTTCCTTCACCAGGAATGATGGCAAGGCACTATGCGCCAAAAACACCCGTAATCAATGTAGAAAACTCAGGCATCGAAATGCTTGAGAAACTAAAAAAAGAAGGGCTCAAAGTTAGGCTGTTGGGCTTTCAGAAAATGGAAGATGCAATCTGCTTGCCCGAGAACCCGGAGGGCTATGCCTCTGCGCTTTATGCCGCTTTACACGATTTAGATGCAATGGGCTTGGATCGCATAGTCATTGCATTACCACCCGATACCCCCCAATGGCTTGCCATCAGGGACCGCTTAAACCGTGCAGCAACTGCTGCGGATTAGATCAACCTAGTTGGTGTGTGAAAACCTTATCAGCAAAATCAGACCCTTCCACTAATTTCAGAAGATGCTGATGATGGGTAAACAATATTACCTGAGTTTTGCTTGAGAACTCTGCAAGGCATCGTAATGTGGATAATGCGCGAGCATCATCAAAGTTAATAAGGATATCATCGAGGATAACTGGCAGAGGTTCGTCAAGTTTTTCTAGGTTGTTTTCAATTCCAGCAAGTCGCAGGGCTAGAAATAGTTGATCTGCGGTGCCATCGCTTAGGAAGGTTGAACCTTCCTCTGCATCGATATTATCTGCTTCAAAGGTGATTGCATCTTTATCCTCTAATCCAAATCTTAAAAGTTGCAGTGATTTTTTACCATCAGCATCTGTGGGTACGATTTCAACCAGAGAGTTATTGGTAAGGGTTTTCAAATAAGCGTTGGCATTCATAAGCAGTGGATCTTGATTGTTTTTGCGGTATTTCTTGATGGTGTCTTCTAGAATTGATTTTGCCAGTGTCAGCATTGCAAATTCTTTTGCCTGTTCCGAGCATTGGGCTTTAAGCAATTCTCTTTCCGCACTAAGTATATGCGAGCCAGGTTGTTTCTCAAGCCTTTCGAGATTTGCCTTTGCGTTGGCAAACTCCTGTAATTCTTTGTCGCGAGCTTTAGAGCAATCCTCTATTTTTGATTTTACCTCGTCAAGTTCTCCTGCGATTATTGCTGAATTCTTATTCACCAGTTTTTTTGCAAGCGACGGAATATCTTCTCCTGAAGCTTCTTGGATGAGGGCATTTTTAGCATCCTCGTGATCTTTGGTAGCTTTGATTTTTTTTCTAATCTCTTCAAAATATTTGGAAAGATCTTCGAGCGGTATATCCTTCAAGGGTTTCAGCGTGGTTTTATGCGTTGCTGCATCTTCTTCGATTTTTTCTAGTGCTGCATCGGCTAGTTTTAAATCAGCCTTCAAAGATTTTTGCGAAACCTCCTCTTGCTTGGCATCTGATACTTTCTGCCAAAGATCTGCAATCATTCTTTTTATATCTACGGCTTCGGTAGGGCATTCTTTGAGTGAAAGAGTTTCTAACACCTTTTTTAGTTTCGATAGAATTCCCTTATTGTCAGATTCCATCTTGCTGATGCGAATTTCCAAATCTTTAGCATCTTTATGATGCTGATGAATATTGGTGATCGCATTCACATGCTGGGCTGCATTATTAGTGCTAGCTTCAGGTGGAAGCTTTAGATTAGCCATTAGCCCGGACCAAGTTTGATGATTTGCTTTTTGGTTATCTTGCAGCCTTTGCAATTCTGATTGCAAATTGCTTTGATCCGTAATCAAGGTATCCAATTGTTTTTTGTTGTTGGCTTTTGATAGTTCAAACCTCGCAGCATTGCTGATGATTTCTTCTGCTTTAATCCAAGCAATTTCAATTTCTTGCGTATCAGTTAATTGCAGAAGTTTTTCAAATGCAATTGCCTGTGCTTTTTGTTTGGATTCAATGTTTTCAAGTTTAGGCATCAATTCAATGATGGATTGCTGCAATAAATGTGCTTGAGTTCGCCAAGAGAGCATTTGCTCGGGAAGGTTTATTACCGTCAGTGCTATTCCTGCCCAGAGTTTTTGCCAATCATTATCCAACCCTGCTTTTGCAGCGTTGGTTTCCACAAGTTTTTGTTCGAATTCTGCGATTTCTTTTTCGAGACTTGCCATGTCTTGAGTTAGTTGGTTTCCCCGGCCTACCTGATCTGCTTCGGAAAATAACTTGTCGGTAAATTGATCTGATTGATTCTGGATGTTTAAGAAGGCTTTTTTTGCACTTGCGTTGTCCCCAACGATTGCAGTCACTTTTTCAGGTAATGTACCTGCTTTACCATCAAGCAGATTCTCAATTGCAGTCCAAGTAAGTTCGCGCAGATCTCGTAATCGGGAAAGTTCTTCGCGTGTTAAAAGAACGCCTTTATTTCGAAGTACTGCAAGATCCTTTTGTTTTGAATTTAAAGCTTCTTTCTTTCCTTTGATTTCAGTTTTAAGATTTTGCTCTATTGAATGATTGGTCCGAAAAAGGTTGGAAAAACTATTGATTTCTTCGCTGGATGGAAGTCGCAATTTAAGAAAAGCATCCCAGGCGATCGAAGAATTTGGCAAAGTGCTTAATTTAATTTCGAGGGTAGATTTCTGGGCAGGAATATCAGAGGTAAGTTTTTCAAGGTCGAATGGGGTAAGCTTTTTCGCCTTGATGGTTTGAACTAGGGACGTGACTTCTTCTAAAGAAGCGAGGGGGGCCTGATTTATCTCTTCCTGTTCTAAATCCTTGATCTTCTTGAGTAAAGTTGCAAAGGCTTTTTCTTTTTCTTCAATCAGTGTTTTTTCCGATTTGATAAGGCTACTGAGTTCTTGAATTTGTATCTGTGTTTTCTGGTCGATGAATAAATCTCGCGATTCATCAAAGCCCGTGTTAGTGAAGTAATCCTTTAGTAAAACTCTAATTTGTTCTTCTTTTGCATCTTTTTCTTTGTGCCTATTGCCAATATCCACTAGGTTTTTAAGGAGCAGTTCGGAACTTTGATTCAAAGCCTCGATTTCGCTTCGAACAGTAAGAATTTTTTCGTTCGGGTTGAGATTTGTAAGCTTGGTGGTGATATCCGAGACTCTTTTTTTCTGTTGTTCAAGTAATGCATTGGAACTAGTTAGAAATTTCTCAGCGGCTTGGTACTTGATCAAGGCGGCATCATCAACAAGTGGAATATTTTCTAACTCTTTGAGAGTGCTTTCTGCTGTTTTGTATTTGGTAAGTTGTGGCAGTGCCCTGAGAATGCTTTCGCATTCAGCTTGTTTTGATGCCCAGGCTTTTTTCTCGTCACCCAATTCCTCAACTTTTTTTTGCAAGCTTGCAACCAGTTCACTCGCACCTTGCCAAGTGTTTAAGCTTAATTTTGCCTGTTCGATGGCATCCTGATTTTCCTTTGCTTCTTTCAATGTTACAGATAATTTGCTGTTCTTGGATGGGTAAATTTCAGCAGCTCTTTCTTCGAGTTTTTGGAGGATTCTACGAAGGTTGGCGAGCCCTGTTCCCGCTTCGAAAATCATGGTTCCTAAATCTCCCTCACCTTCAAGAACTTCGCGACCTCCCGTTCTTAGTTTGGCGTGGCTTATGCCAAATTGCATGGAAAAAGTTTCTCGAACCAAACCGCCCAGCATTGGTTCAAGTAAAGGCGTTGCATCTAAATTATTTGCATCTAAAATTGTCCTTCCTACGGGTGTTTTTCTTCGCTTTAACAAATGGGTTTTACTGTTGTTATCAAGGATGGTGGATTCAATTAAAAAGTCCCCAAACTTGTGTTTGAAGTTGTCGTCATTTTGAGGTGGAATTCCAAAGAGAAACCATTCAATGTACTTTAACGCAGAGCTTTTTCCTGCTTCGTTTGAACCATACACAATATGTAATCCTGGATTTCCCTTGGAAAAATCTAGGGTGGTGTTATCAAAGGGCCCAATCTTTTCAAATCGTATTTTGGAAAACTTCATTACTTTTTATCCTCGTTTTTGGCAATCGTTTGAATCATGGGTACAAGTTCATCAAAAATTTCTTTAAGCCAGCCTGCATTCATTGGTTGAATTGCATTGGTATCGTCTTTTGCTTTCCAATCGCCCGGAATTTCTTTGTTCAATTTTGCTAAGGGTGTTTCTTTTAAAAGTGTTTCCAATTCTTTTGGATTCGTTTTTAAATTCTTTATCGCTTGGTCGAGAATGGAAAGGGCATCTTCAGCCAAGGCTTCGTTTTTTAGGGCGGGGCCTTCGTTGGATGTTTCAACCTTGAGTTGCTCTAAAAATAAATTGCCTGCGCTTATGCCATCGAATATGCCTTGGATGTTTTCAGATATGCGATTTTGGCTGCAGATTAGCCAGGAGTGAAGGCTTGTTTTTCCCTTAAGAATAATGCGGATACCATGCGGGATTTCATTGAATGGGAGCTTTTTGGATTCAACTGTTTCCGCTAATCTTCCTTCGAAGTCTGATTCTTCTTCGATACCATCCAGATTTACGGTGATTGCTTCCCAGCGGAAAACATCGAGTGGTTTAAATTCCAACTGCGCTTCACGATTGTCATTAAAAGTAACAAGGTAGCAACCCTTAGCGCCTGTTTCGCGGATATGTCTGCCTTGAATGTTTCCTGGGAATATTATGTAGGGTTTTTCATTAACAACTTCACGGGTGTGAACATGGCCTAGGGCCCAGTAGGAATAACCTTTATTAATTAGTTCAACTTTCGTTGTGGGGGCGTAATTATCATGGCCATCTCTGCCATCCAGCGAGGTATGCAATATTCCGATGTTTAATTTGCCTGGCGTGGGTGCGGGGTAGTTGCTTGCAAGGTTTCGAGTTTCAGCCTGGTTAAGAAAACCCTGCCCATGAATGATAGCTATTACTTCGCCTTCTTTGGTTATTTCGCACGATTCAGGTTGGTGGGCAGAAAGGATTGTCAGATTTTTGGGGGGGGATAATGGCTTCGAGATTTTTGATTTAGCATCATGGTTTCCTGTGATCATGACTACTTTAATGTTTTTCTGATTCAGCCTGCCCATTTGTTGATTGAAATGAAAATTAGCTTTAAGATCTTCCGGGTCGCCATCGTAAATATCCCCGGCAAGTAGAACAAAATCCACTTTCTGATCAATCGCAAGGGTTACTAAATTTACAAGGGCATCACGAGTTGCAGCTAATATCTTTTCGGTTGGAAGGTTATGTCTGTTGGCCAATCCCTTTAGCGGGCTATCAAGGTGGATATCTGCTGCATGGATGAATCGGATCATAATAAAACCTCTGGGCTTAAAAGTCTGTTATTCTTTATTCGTTGCAACCTAGGAAATATTTCCAGAAACATTTCCAGAATTCCCAATGAAATAAATTTTTACGACTGGGCTGGAAATAATCTTTATTTAGGTTCGAATAATCATCTGTTATATCTGGTGACATTACAAGCTTGGCAGCAGAGAATTTTATCATGCTCAATATCGTTCGCTCAAATTGTAACTCAATACCCCATAGCATTCCTGCTAATTCCCCAGCTTGGCTGCATGATATCCATCAAAAACTTGCAGACCCACTTAACGCAACGAATAGGGTTTATAGGATTGTTCCCACTTCTCGACGACGAAAATTCCTCGTTAGACACCTTGCCCAAAGCGCCAAGATTATTCCTCAGATCATTACTTTAGACCAATGGATCAACGAGCTTTCTGCCCAAGGTTTATTGGGTGAGTTGACCATGATGACTGAAACACAAAGGCATTTGGTTTTAGCAAAGGCTTGGCATCAAACGACGGGGAAGGAAGCGGGCGCTGCTTTCCTTACCGATATCGATCGTATCTTTCGCGACTTTCTTGGCACGAATTCTTTACCCGATGAAAATAAAGATCCTGCTATTTTCAACTGTTTCAAGAACTATCTTGCACTTCTTAAATCAGAAAATTTTGCAGATCGAAACACTCAGGTAATGATTTTGCATGATGCTCTTGCAAAGAATCAAGGGCCTACCAATTGGCTCAAAACTCAAAAGCCTTGGTTCCTTCTCGAAGGTTTTCACCTGTTTCAACCTTTGGAATTAAAGTTGATCCAACAGGTTGCTCGACATGCTGATGTTGTTCTATGGCTGGTTGCAAACCTCGATGCTGCACCTGCCCATAATGTTCAGGAAGCGGTTGAATTTTTCCAAAACAATGACGCAATGTCTTCTCTAGAAGATTATTTTCCTCTTAAGACAAATCCCATTGCTGCACTCGGAAATCAGTTATTTCAGGAAACTGGCCCAATTCATGACCCCATAGAAGCTGATGGGTTACAGGTTTTTAAATGTGGTAGCGCACTTGCTGAGGTCGAGGCTTTGGTTCGTTGGTTGAAACGCAATGCCCCGCTCGATAATGCGGAGTTTCGAAAAATTGCAGTGGTGATTCCAGGCGAGCCTTATGGCAGTTTGGTGCGGGAAGTTTTCACCCGGTCTGGAATTCCTTTTAACCTTGCGGGAAAAGGGTTTCAACTTGCTGAATCGAGGCCGGTTCGGGTTCTTCAGGCAGCGCTTGATTTAATCCAGAGCTCATGGACTAGGGAAGAACTTTCAGGCTTCTTACATCTTCCTTTCGTATTGAAAACTTTGAACAGGCCATACTTTGTGGAGGAAGTGTTAAGGTTGCCGGTATCTTCTCCGGCTTCACTTAAAATCTGGCGTGAGGCTATCGCTAGGCATGCTCTTAAGCTTAAAGAAAGATCTGAATCTTTGGGGGGCAAATTCCAATCGTTTGTTGCTTCTTTGGAAGCTATTTTAAAGCCTGTTGAAAATCTTGAAACAGAGCTGGGCACTGGGGAGATAGCCAATGTCATCCGGGGGTTGTTTGCGATTTTCCCGATTATCAAAATGAATACATGGCTTGGCGCAAAGGGAAACATCAACAATGATTCAACCATCGTTCCCTGGACGGAAATTGAAAAAGATCAAAAATCATTTTCAAAGCTTCGGGATATTTTAAAAGAAGTGCTTTTGCTGGGTGACCGATGGTTGCCCGCTGCAATTACGGATGCTAAAAGCCCTGCAGCTTATGCACAAGGAACTTTGCAGCTATTGCAAACCTTGCTAGCAGACAGGCATTATCAGGTAACGAATGATGATGATGCGGGGGTGCAGGTTTTTGAAGGTCGTGAAATTCAAGGTCTAGAATTTGAAACCGTGTTTGCTCTTGGCTTGGTGTCGGGGAAAGTTCCTTCAACCAAAGGTAAGTCTTATCTTGCGCGCCTAAGGCAAAACCATGAAGTCCTAAAAGTCTGGATGCAAGCCAAGCATAGGGAAGAAAAATATCTGTTTACCCAGTTGTTTGAGGCTGCATCGAAAAATCTTATTCTCTCCTACCCAGCGCATGATGAAGAGAAAGAGTTGATTCCGAGTTTGTTTATCAAGCCTTTTGAATCTCGTGCTTTGGTTCCTTCCATGCAACCTGCAATCACTTGTAGTAGCGAAAAACATACGGAGTTTGGGAGAAAACTAAAGACGGGCCAGGATCCGATCGGTATGGATGCCCGCGATTTAAACGAGCTTAAGAACTGGCCTAAATCTAGGTTGTTAGAGGAAGGTGGCGTAATATTACCCGAAGGCCTTGCCCAGATTTTACAGCGATCTTATCCGGGTACCAAGCCCTTCAGCCCCAGTTCGCTTGAAGCGTATTCGAAATGTGCGTTCCGGTTCTTCGCAAACAATTTAATGCGACTGCTGCCCTTCGAAGATAATGAAGCAACACTTTTAGGAAAGCTTGTTCATAAAGCTTTGTTTACCGTTTACAACAATAAGCGGGAAAGTTTGAATCTGCCTGCCAACTCGCCTTTGCCAGCCCTTGATAAAACAACTGATCGATCACTTTTAGAAACTGAATGTAGAAGGCTTTGGCTGGATGCGAATGAAGAATTTGCGGGCATGATCCGCATTCATCGTTTGAATCTGCTGCTTGTGCCCAATGGGGTGTTGGATGTGTTGTTAGAATGGCTCGAAAACTACGAAGAAAAATTTGGTTTCATCACGGGAGAAAGAGATTTTTCAGGAACTGAAATAGGGTTTGATACCAATGGGGTGCCCATACTTTTGGCAGGCAGGGCCGACCGCATTGATGCCGACCGCACTGATCCATCTAACCTTGCGTTGGTCGATTTCAAAACTGGAAAACCAAACAAGGATAAGGTGGTTGCCCAAACTGCGGATGGTAGATTATTGCAACTGCCTCTTTATGCCATCACCACGATCAATGAACTCATGCAAAATCAAAAAGGAGAACTTCATGTTGCATCTGCAAAGTATTTGCATCTTGCTGATACCGAGTCGAGTTCTCCAAATGAAATCGAAGTCCCCCTCGATGAAAAAAGTATGGAGCATGCCAGGGAAATTGCGATCGCTAATGCAGATGGAATCAGACGGGGGAGATTTCCCCTATCGATGCACCGCAATAGTAAAACGCCTGAGTGTATGAGTTATTGTTCGTTCGGGCATGCTTGTAGGCAGCCTGCAGGATTACAAAGAGCCTTCAATTAGGAATCGCCCATTATGATTAAAACTTCAGCCAATACTAGATTTACCACCCCGCAGAAACATGCGCTTGATAGCAGCCGTAACCTCGGGGTTAGGGCCAATGCAGGTAGCGGAAAAACCAGCGTACTTGTAGATAGGATCATTCAGATTCTAGAGCAGAACCGTCCTGCGGATGACAACGAATTTACACCCGACCCAATGCCCGCTTTTTCAATCGAAAATATTGTTTCCATCACTTTCACCAAGAAAGCTGCGGGTGAATTGAAAGCCCGGTTGATGAAGTTGCTTCAAGAACTCGAGGTGCAAAGTGTAGGCCATGTTAAAAAGTGGTGGGCCAAACAAATCGAAAAATTAGAAGATGCACCCATTGGAACCATCGATAGTTTCTTTGGCAGCATTCTTAGAGAATATGCCTTGATGGATGATTCTGAGGATCGTATTGAACCAGATTTTGAATTGATGGACCCGTATGATGCGCAGGAACTGCAAGGCATTGCGGTACGCTCGGTTCTGGAATCGCTCGACGAAATTCACCCGCAGTTAGCGGGGGCTTTGGCTTGGTGGAAGAATCTTGATGGAGCGGATGTGCTCGAAGAAAACTTGAAGAAGTTGCTAAGCAATTCTGCAGGAGTGAAGGCTGTGCTTCGAAGAAACCCGCAGGTTGATCCTGAGGCTGAAGCTATTGCAAAAGTTAACACCGACCCTGCTTTTGTTAAATTGCAGAGGGAAAAGAATGAACTTTTACAAATGCTTAATGCTCTGCAAACAAGAGGCGGGCAGGAGTCTCCTTCATTAAAAAACCTTTTCAAATTAGTTCAACAAGCAAGAGAAGCATTAGAAATACTTCAAGGTGATGTTACAGGCAAGGAAGTTGATATTCTGGAATTTCTAGAAGGAATGTTGCTGACGGGCGGGCAGCCAAGAAAGTTTACAGGCTGTACCCCCGTAAGAGATGAAATCGATGCGTTGCATGAATCATGGGCAGGGCCTTTGGCTGCAAAGCGGGTTGATTTCGCATTAGAAAAACAAGCATCGTTGGCACGTAATCATTTGATGCTTATCCTTGCGGAGGTCGATCAAAAATACAGGGCCCTCTGCCTGCAAAAAAACACGTACGACTTCGATACCGTCGCTCGCGGGGTTCTCAGGATTTTCGAGCGCTCTCCCACGATTATTTTAGACCTTAAGAAACGGTATCGCTTTATTCAGGTGGATGAATTTCAAGATACCAGCAGATTGCAATGGGAAATCCTTTCTTACCTCGTTGGCGGTGGGCCAGACCCTGAGCAGCCTCTTGATAACGATCGGCTCTTCATTGTTGGCGATCCCCAACAATCGATTTATGGCTTCCGTCAAGCCGATGTTGCAGTATTCAGC